>SDBU01000454.1_pt1 | contig 57427 bp, 55 predicted proteins | sample 2277071 | NCBI WGS metagenome assembly SDBU01 (sample SAMN10397929, study PRJNA504765) | marine sediment metagenome | isolation source: marine sediment core GS08_GC12, 126 cmbsf | place: Arctic Ocean: Gakkel Ridge, Loki's castle | collected 2008 | reverse complement strand
CGCTTCAGTGTCAATACCCGTGGCCATATTAATCTGGCTTATGATTTACCCGATGATGCTGCAGATTGATTTCGCGAGCATTGTAAATGTCGGCAAGAATCCTAAAGGGCTCATAGTAACCTGGGTAACTAATTGGGCTATTAAACCATTTACTATGTATGCGATTGCTTCACTGTTCTTCTTTGTTATATTCAAGGGGCTGATTCCACAAGAACTGGCGCTTGGATATCTTGCCGGCGCCGTGTTGCTTGGCGCCGCACCATGTACCGCCATGGTATTTGTTTGGAGCCACCTCACCAAAGGTGATGCAAATTACACACTTGTTCAGGTGGCCACTAATGACCTCATTATCCTGGTTGCATTTACACCAATAGTGGCCCTACTACTGGGGCTCAGCAACATATCGGTGCCCTGGATGACGTTATTTCTGTCAGTCGTGCTTTTTGTTGTAATTCCATTAACAGGTGGATGGTTTACAAGAGTATACGTCATCAGGAAGAGAGGTAAAGGCTATTATGAAAATACCTTTATTCCAAAGTTCAGGAATGTAACTATCATAGGACTGCTGCTTACGCTCGTTATCATCTTCTCCTTCCAAGGAGAGACTATTATTGAAAACCCGCTTAACATACTTTTGATTGCCATACCCCTCAGCTTACAAACCTTCCTTATATTCTCTATTGCCTACGGGTGGGCAAGGGCATGGAAACTGCGTCATAAAATCGCCGCTCCTGCGGCCATGATAGGTGCCAGTAACTTCTTCGAGCTTTCGGTAGCGGTTGCCATCTCCCTTTTCGGACTCACATCTCCAGCAGCTCTGGCAACCATTGTAGGTGTGCTTGTCGAGGTTCCGGTGATGCTGATCCTTGTTGCAATTGTTAATAGAACCCGTCACTGGTTTCCCTAAAATTCATCAATCATTCTTAATCTCTGAATATTAATTGTTGCAATAATTTAATTACTGTGTTATAATAATCAATTAATAAAAATCAAAAGAAAGAATATAATTTGAACCTTTAAGCTAGCCCAGGGAGGCTGGCAAGGGGAGACAAGGGAAGTTAAACAGCAAGGCCTCTTGCCAGTAAAGGTAAGAGGTTATTTTTATGTCTAAAAAAATCATAATGACCCAAGAGGATATCAGACGAACTCTGGCTCGTATTGCTCATGAAATTATAGAGCGGAATAAGACTACTGAACATCTAATCCTGGTTGGCATGCACACTCGTGGTGTGCCTCTGGCTAAGCGGCTAGCAGCCAACATGGAGGACTTTGAGGAATCAAAAATACCTGTTGGCACTTTAGACATTACCCTTTACCGAGACGACTTATCCTCACTAGACCTGCAACCTGTTGTCAAACTCACTGAAATTCCGGCCAGCATTGACGGCAGAGTCATAGTGTTAGTTGATGATGTCCTATACACCGGGCGTAGCATTCGTGCTGCCATGGACGCCCTTATCGATCTCGGGCGACCCCGGTCAATTCAATTAGCTGTGCTTGTAGACCGTGGTCATCGTGAGATGCCTATTCGCGCCGATTATGTTGGTAAAAACATGCCAAGCTCAAGGCATGAGGAGATACAGGTTCACCTCAAGGAGACCGACGGTGTAGACGAGGTAGCCATTGTAAAGCCAATTGAAGCCCAACCTCAGGGGCGAAGCATAAAAGACGAGCTATTTCAAAAGGGGCTAGCATGAGTATGAAAAATAGAAACCTAGTGACCATTGACGATCTGTCCAATGGGGAAATTGAGGCTATTTTCTCCCTAGCTGATGAAATGTCAGACTCTCTGGATAAGCAATTTGGTGTGTGCCAAGGTAAGATTATGGCAAGTCTGTTTTTTGAGCCCAGTACCAGGACACGGCTGTCGTTTGAGACAGCAATGCATAGACTTGGGGGTAGAGTCATAAGTGCCGCTGATATAGGAGCAACTTCACTCTCCAAAGGTGAAAGCATCGCTGATATGGCGAGAGTAATCGGCAGTTACGCTGATATAATTGTTATCAGACACCCATGGGAGGGGGCAGTTAAAGTAGTTGCTGATTATGCTGGCATTCCGGTAATAAATGCTGGTGACGGAGGCCATCAGCATCCAACACAGACCTTGTGTGACCTATACACTATCAAGAAAGAAAGGCAGACAATCAAAGGGCTAAAGATTGCGCTATGGGGTGATTTGAAGTATGGAAGAACCATACATTCCCTGATTTTTGCCTTGGCTAAGTTTGGCGCAGATATTCTTTTTTGCCCCAGCCCAGGCTTGGAAGTGCCAGAGCATATTATCAAAAAACTAACCACGGAATACGGAGGCAAACTGGAAAAGCATAAAGCCCTAGACCAGACAGTCAAGAATAACCCCTTCCCTCTAGATGCTATATACACAACACCAAGTAGCCCGCATCAACTGGCAATGATGCCCGATATTAGTATCGCCGTTGAGTTGAAGAGTGGGATTGATGCCCTTTATATTACTAGACTCCAAAAAGAAAGGTTCACCACGGATAAAGAAGAACAGGCAATAAAGAAAGAATACAGGGTAGTGGATAAAGAACTACTTAAAGGCAAACCATTCAAGAAAACACTAGTTATGCATCCACTGCCCCGAGTTGATGAGCTAGCCTACGAATTGGATGCTGACCCCAGGAGTATGTACTTCAAGCAGGCTGCCCGAGGGGTACCGATTAGAATGGCACTGATAGCTCTCTTGCTGGGAACCAAGGAAATTCCTATTCCTATAGAAGATACCTCCTCTATCCCTAAAATTGACTATCCGGTTTATCGACGAGACTCTGGCATCAAATGTACTAACTCTAGATGTGTATCAGTACAGGAAACTGAGGCAAAGTATATTAAGCCCGAATTCAAAATAGTAAGTCGTGAGCCTTTGACACTGAGGTGTATTTATTGTGAACACGGATTCGAGCCTAAATATATCGCCAGTTCAGACTGGCATGAAGGTAGATTGGAGAGCAAGAAATATCACAGCGCTGACAGCCATTGGGTTAGGGGAATCAAATCGGAGAATCTGATTATCTTTGACACGGAAAAAGAGGCTCAGTCCCGTGGGTTTAAGCCCAGCAGTTACGTTAAGAGAACTAGCCGTAAGAGACTTAAGAAAAAATGAATAAGAAATCAGACTTTTTACTTATCCAATGTGGTCATATAATTGACCCCAGCCAGGGTATAGATGAAATTGGCAGTATGCTTATTGCCGAAGGTAAAATCGTATGGCTAGGAAAGGGAGAGGTAACCCCACCCCAACAAAACTACGATGTTCTCTCCGCCGAAGAGCTAATAGTCTGCCCCGGATTTATTGACCTCCATTGCCATCTCAGGCAACCTGGCTTCGAGGATAAGGAAACCATCGCTACTGGCACCCAAGCTGCAGCTAGAGGGGGTTTTACCACCATCTGCTGTATGCCTAATACTAATCCACCGTTGGATAACCAAGTTGCCATAGATTATGTTAAATCAAAGGCAGCCACCGAAGGTATGGTCCGTGTCCTGCCTATAGGCTGCATCTCTAAGAGCAGAAAGGGCGAGGAGTTAGTGGATATGAGCAAGTTGGCTTCAGCCGGGGCGATTGCCTTCAGCGATGATGGTGACCCAGCGGCAAATTCATCCCTTATGCGACAGGCGCTAGAGTATAGCCGCGCCTCTGGCTTGCCTATCATCGACCACTGTGAAGATAAAGCTCTCACCGAGGGTGGGCAGATGAATGCAGGCATAATATCCACCAGGCTTGGTCTTCGTGGCATACCAGCCACTGCCGAGGAGATTATCGTCGCTCGTGACCTGACGCTAGCTGAATTAACCAAAGGTCGACTACATATTGCCCATGTCAGCACCGGGGGTTCGGTTGAGCTTATTCGTCGTGCCAAGAAGAAAGGTATTCAAGTTACGGCTGAGGTTACGCCGCATCACCTGACCCTCACCGAGGAAAAGGTAATCGGCTATGACACCAACGCTAAGGTAAATCCACCCCTAAGAACCAAACGGGACATTCAGGCCCTGATTCAGGGGCTTAAAGAGAATGTGATTGACATTATTGCTACCGACCATGCTCCTCACACTAAAGCTGATAAGCTCTGCGATTTCGCCGTAGCTGCCTCTGGCATCAGCGGCTTTGAAACCGCCCTGGGCAGCCTGATGAGCCTGGTGCATGATGGACAGTTAACCCTAACCGTCCTTATCACCAAGCTGACCCGTGAACCTGCCAAGATTATTGGCGATAAATATGGAAAATTGGGGACGCTGGCTATTGGCATCCCGGCTGATGTTACTATCTTTGACCCTGATATGGACTGGGTGGTTAACACCAGCACTTTTGCCTCTAAGGGCAAGAATACCCCACTGGCCGGCTCAGTGCTTAAAGGCAAGGTAATGGCAACCTTATCACAGGGGAAGTTAGCTTACAAAGACGATTTCGTTGAATTGAAGGAAAGGATAGTTAAATAACAGGTGAATTATGACTAAAAGGGCAATTTTAGTCCTTGAAGACGGCTCGGTTTATGAAGGCTACTCCTTTGGCGCTGAGGCTAACGCCTACGGTGAGGTAGTGTTCAATACCAGCATGGTGGGATACCAGGAGATGTTGACCGACCCTTCTTACGCCGGACAGATTGTCGTTCCCACTTATCCCCTTATCGGCAACTACGGCGTAAACGAGCAGGACTTTGAGTCAAAGAAAATCCAGGTTAGAGGTTTTGTGGTCAGAGAAGAGTGCCTGGAGCCTAATCACTATCTCAGCACCAAGACCATCCACGAGTATTTAGCCGAAAGCGGTATACCCGCAATTTACGGTGTAGATACTCGCGCCATTACCCGCCGGTTGCGTTCGTCAGGGGTAATGACGGGCATGATAACCAGTGATAAAACTCCGCAGCAGGTTCTGGAGGAACTAAAGAGCTTGCCCAGCTATGGTTCTGTTGATTTTGTCAGAGAGGTAACCACTGATGCTCCCTATGAATGGGAGCCGAATCTAACCGGCTCAGATTTACTATACAACATCACCGTGCTGGACTGCGGCTTAAAATACACCATCCTGCGCATGATGTCCCGTTACGGCTGCCAAACAACCGTAGTTCCCTGCACCACGTCCGCCGAGGAAATCCTTAAGTTAAAGCCTGACGGCATTATCCTTTCCCCCGGTCCGGGTAATCCTGAATTATTGGATTATATAGTAGATACGGTTAAGAAACTTGTTGGGAAGAAACCGATTATGGGTATCTGTATGGGTAATCAGCTAATTGCCCGCGCCTTCGGTGCCAAGACCTTCAAGCTGAAGTTTGGCCACCGTGGTGCCAATCACCCGGTCAGAGACCTGAGTGACGGGCGAATCCACATCACCGCCCAGAACCACGGCTATGCCACTGACCCGGATACCCTTAAAGATGGTTTAGAGGTAAGCCATATAAACCTGAACGACGGCACGGTGGAGGGCTTACGCCATAGGGAACTACCCATCTTCTCCATCCAGTACCACTCTGAAGCCTCCCCCGGCCCCCTGGATAATACCTACCTCTTTGAAAAGTTTCTGGAAATGGTAAAAGAAGGTAAAGCGGAGGTGTAATTATGGGACTTTTTGGGACGACAATGCGACTCTTCTTTTCGGTCATACTAGGGATTATTGGGATTGGTGTAGTAATTGTTGGCTTGCTGACGCTATTCGTAGGGCTTATCGCCGGGCCTCCCTCCTGGGCATTGGCTCTTATCATTGTTGTCGGGCTGGTGATGATAGGTGGGGCTTATCTCATGGGAAAGGGTGTGTGGTAAGAAGTTTATGGAGATGGTGAGGAGAAAATGAACTCTACGTTAGAACCTTTTCAGTATCTAAAGCGTCTGTTTTCACCTGATTTTATAGCATCATTATCAGAAGAGAACTTCTTACATAGACTTCTGGTTGAGCAAAGGCCAGAAGCAGATATATGGCGACAACACATAAATGACTGCCTAGAACTAGCTTATAGATATAATTTGGTAGATGCCGATTTGGATGCAAGGTTAAAGAAGGGTGACTGGGAATCTTGGCAAGCTGCTATTAATGAATTAAAGGCAGCTAAATATATGGAGGGTATTTTTAGAATTGGTTGCCTAAATTGGCATCCCAAAGGTCGAGAAAGAAAAGTCGGAGAATTTGAAATTATATTAAGTGGCTTGGATGTTCCCATTTTCGTTGAGGTTAAAACCATCTTACCTAGAGATTTAGAGAACTTAGAACAGCGTGTATTTGAAAAACTCCGCCGCAGCATTCGAACAATACAACTACCTTTCGGCATCTCAATTCGTCTAGAGAGCGCTGGACAAACAGAGAATTTCAGTCAAAACTTTCTTAAAGAGTTCCTTATAAGAGAGCTGAATAAGTTAAATACCAAAGATGCAAGCAAGCTTTACAAGCTTCCCAAATATCAAGATAAGAAAACAGGATTACATCTTGATATTCAAGCATTCCCAAGTTCAAAATACACAAATTGTTACCTCGGCGTTTGTAGCTTTAATGCCAGATTTATGAATAATTCAGAATATGTGAAGTTTTCGCTTAGTAAAGCCCTTGAGAAATTAGATAAAGGAGATATACGTCCGTTATTAGTTATATTATGTCCTTCACCTAATCATCTAATTGATGAGCACGATGTGCTTAACGCTTGCCTCGGTACAGAAACATTTGTTGTCACTATGGGTAGTGATGGGTCAGTCGTAGATACTAAAACGACACGAAAACCTGATGGACTCTTTCAGTATAAACCAAAATTGAGTTTGATAGGTATTTACAAAGATCAAAGCAACGAAAAAACAATAAAGGGTGATTTAGAATTATATCATAACCCTAGTGCCACGCATCCGATTGGCAAATCTGTATTTAAAGGTAGAGGCGTAAGACAGTTAGTCAAGAAAAACGACTTAGAAATGGAGTGGATAAACTAAAAACATGACAAAACCATCTAAAGTGTTAATTATCGGTTCGGGCCCCATCATCATCGGGCAGGCGGCGGAGTTTGACTACGCCGGCACCCAGGCGTGCAAGGCGATGCGGGAGGAGGGGGTAACCTCGGTGCTGGTCAACTCCAACCCGGCTACCATTATGACCGATGAGGGCATCGCCGATATTGTCTATATCGAACCGCTGACTGTAGATATGGTAACCCGCATTATTGAACGGGAGCGCCCCGATGGGCTGCTGCCGACCCTCGGAGGGCAGACGGGGCTTAACCTGGCGGTGGATTTAGCCGATGCCGGCGTCCTGGATAAATACAATGTAAAGAGCCTGGGGACGCCAATACAAACGATAAGAAAAGCTGAAGACCGAGAGCTATTCAAACAGATGTTAATCAATATCGGCGAGCCGATACCAGAAAGTGCTACCGTAAATAGCCTTAAGGAAGCCAGAAAGGTGGCTAAGGAGATAGGCTTACCCCTGGTAATCCGCCCCGCTTATACCCTGGGGGGGACGGGAGGAGGCTTCGCTACTACCTGGAAAGAGCTGGATAAGACAGCCACCACAGGCTTAGCCGCCAGCCCTATCCACCAGATACTGCTGGAAGAATCGGTAGCTGGCTGGAAAGAGATAGAGTATGAGGTGATGCGCGACGGCGCGGATAACTGCATCACTATTTGTAATATGGAAAATATCGACCCGATGGGGGTACACACCGGCGATAGCATTGTCGTCGCTCCCAGCCAGACGCTGACCAATAAAGAATACCAGATGCTGAGAACGGCCAGCCTCAAGATTATCCGTGCCCTGGGTGTTGAGGGTGGCTGTAATATACAATTTGCCCTTGACCCTAACAGCAATGATTACTATGTAATTGAGGTCAATCCCCGCGTCAGCCGTAGCTCAGCGCTAGCCAGTAAGGCTACCGGCTATCCCATTGCCCGCGTGGCGGCCAAAATAGCTGTCGGCAAGAGGCTTGACGAAATTCCCAACGCTGTGACTGGGAAGACGATGGCTTCCTTTGAGCCAGCACTGGACTACCTGGTGGTCAAAATACCTCGCTGGCCGTTTGACAAGTTTGCCTCAGGTGACCGGGTTCTCAATACCCAGATGAAAGCCACCGGTGAAGTAATGGCTATTGACCGCTGCTTTGAAGCCGCTTTGCAGAAGGCAATTCGCTCCCTTGAGTTTAGTAACAGGTCATTGCTCTGGGAAGACCCGAAATGGGAGCTGGGAACAAATATCAATTCTTACCCCTTAGAACCTAACGACCTGAGGTTATGGGCGATTATGGCCGCATTGAGAAGAGGGATAACCACCGAAGAAATAGTCCGGCGTACCAAAATTGACCTCTGGTTCATTAACAAACTGCAGAACATTATAGATATGGAAAAACAACTCCTGTCCCAGCCACTAACGCCGGAATTCCTATGGCAAGCCAAGCGACTCGGCTTCTCTGATGAGCAGATTGGAACCCTGGCTGATAGACTCTCCGAGCAGGTAAGGCAATTACGTCATAACTGGAATATCCGTCCCGTTTATAAGATGGTGGATACCTGCGCCGCTGAGTTTGATGCCGGCACCCCTTACTTCTACAGCACCTATGAACAGGAAAACGAGGCTGAGCCACTCAAGGGAAACAAGGCGGTAGTCATCGGCAGCGGACCTATCCGCATTGGGCAAGGCATTGAGTTTGACTACTGCAGTGTCCATTCCGCCTGGGCACTACAGGAATCCGGGTATAAGAGCATTATGATAAACTCCAACCCGGAAACAGTGTCCACTGATTTTGATACCAGCAGTCGCCTCTATTTCGAAGCCCTGGATGAGGAAAGCCTGCGTGATATCCTGGAGAATGAAAACGGGCTTGAACTTTCGAATAATACTTGCCCATCAATAGTCCAGTTTGGCGGGCAGACAGCTATAAATTTAGCCGAGCCTCTATCTCGCAATGGTATGCCTCTGCTTGGTTCCAGTGCTGAGACAATTGACCTCGCCGAGGACAGACGCAAATTTGAGAAATTCCTTAGCGAGCTAGGTATCCCCCAACCGCCAGGAGCAGGGGTAACGTCTGTAGATGAAGCCCTCGGTGTCGCTAAGCTTATCGGTTACCCGGCATTGGTTCGCCCCAGCTATGTTCTCGGTGGCAGAGCTATGGAAATAGTACATAATGCCAGTGAACTCATCCGCTATATGAGGCTGGCTATAGAACTGGATACCAAGCACCCCATCCTAATTGATAAATATCTAGAGGGGAAAGAGGTAGAGGTTGACGCAATAGGTGATGGAGAAACTATTCTCATCCCGGGAATAATGGAGCATATTGAACGGGCAGGAGTTCATAGCGGAGATTCTATGGCAGTCTATCCCGGGGTAAATCTGACTGAGCCGGAGATAGAAACTATTGTTGACTATACCATCAGGATAGGGCTAGCCCTCAAAATTAAGGGCCTGATGAATATCCAGTTTGTTATCATGCCTAGTGCTGTCTCATCATCGGTCTATGTATTGGAAGTAAACCCTCGGGCTAGCCGTACCATCCCCTTTATCTCTAAACTCACCGGGGTGCCAATGGTAAATGTAGCCACTAAGGTCATGCTAGGTAAAAGCCTTAAGGAGCAAGGTTATAGCACCGGACTATGGAAAAGGCAAAACTTAGTCGGTATTAAAGCCCCAGTTTTTTCTATGTCGAAACTAATTGGTGTCGACACCTATCTTGGTCCTGAAATGAAGTCCACCGGTGAGGTGATGGGGATTGACTATACCTTCGATGCTGCCCTGGCCAAAACACTTTTAGCTGCCGGACTAATGTTAGCACCTCAGGGAGCCATACTTTTCAGCATCGCTGATAGAGATAAGCCTGAGGCACTACCCATAATCAAACAATTCGCTAAAGCAGGTTATAAACTCTATGCTACCGAAGGCACAGCAGCCCTGATTGAGGCAGTTGGACTTCCGGTAAAAATGGTTAGCAAGAAGTTAAGCGAGGGGCATCCCAATATCATCGACATCATCAATGAAGGGACTGTAAACGGGCTTGTCAATACTATTACCGGAGGTCGTACGCAATTACAGGATGGTTTCCAGATCCGTCGGGCGGCTACCGAAAAGCACATCCCCTGCTTCACCTCCCTTGATACGGCTCGAGCTGCTGTTAAGGCACTTATCAATGGAAGCCAAAGCTATAACGCCCAGCCCTTGCCAGATTACCGCCAAAAGGAGCCAACTTGAAGCAGGTTGTAGCTGAGGTTATTAGTAACGAGCAGATTTTGCCAGCATTTACCCGACCCCCTGCCCGAAACTTATTAGGTGCCTGGCTTATCTGGCTAAAATGCCCGGAAATAGCCCGAGAGGCTAAGCCGGGGCAGTTTGTTATGGTACGTTGCGGAGAAGATACTCTGCTGCGCCGCCCACTGAGTATCCATCAAGTAAATAATGACGCTATTGCCCTTTTCTTCGCTGTGTTAGCAGACGGTAAGGGTACGGGTTGGCTGTCCCAGTGTAAAGGTGGTAATAACGTAGAAATATTCGGCCCGATGGGTAACGGCTTTACTATTCATCCTACCTCACATAACCTTTTATTGGTGGCTGGTGGCATTGGTATTGCCCCACTAGGCTTCATGGCCCAGAAAGCTCTGAATCAAGGATGCTCAGTAACACTGCTCTTAGGAACCTCAACCGCTACTCAACTTTACCCCCGGCAATTGCTGCCTCCTAAACCTGAGGTTATCATTACTACTGAGGATGGAACAATCGGCCAAAAAGGCATGATAACCGACCTCCTACCCAAGCATGTCGATTGGGCAGACCAGGTCTTTGTCTGTGGTCCTCTCGGCATGTATAAAGACATGTATACTCAAAGAGAGAACCTACTGAAAGCTAAACCGACCCAGGTTTCCCTGGAAGTAAGAATGGGGTGTGGGCATGGAGTCTGCTATGGCTGCACCGCAAAGACAAAAAAGGGACTGAAGCAAATCTGCAAGGATGGACCAGTATTTGACTTGGACGACATCCTCTGGGATAAACTGGAACTATTATAGCAGTAGGTGCCTCAGTATTTAGACGGATCCTCAAATTGGGAGACCAGCGATGGCAATGATGGTACAAATTAGCCACAGGAGATAGCAATTATGGTAATCACCAAGAAAATCAGCCTTAAGGCTAGGATAAAATAAGAGGGTCAATTAAAAAAGGGGAGCAATGAGACTCTCAGCTGTAATTTTAGCTGAGAGTCTCATTTATTAAAGTAGAGTTTTTAGTGTGGCTAAGGATATGAGCCGAGCAGGGATTGACTGGTCATACCACTTATGTTAGTGTTACCATCGATGATGAGCCTCAGATAGGATCGAAGATTTTGCCTTACTGGGAATCAAACTGCAAATGGCTATTTTTTAACCTTTCGACTATACATTAAAGAATCAACTGTTGGGAAGGACGAATGATGAAAATAAAAGATGTCAGATGTGAAGTATACCTCCGTGAGCAGCGCTCCAGAATAATGAAGAAGGATTTCTATAATGTCCCACGTCCGGTTGGGAAAGTACCCTTCGCTATATTGAGGATTACCACTGATGACGGCGTAGAAGGCTTTGCCTTTGGGGCCAGTAATATCTTGACTGAGGAAACCGTTAGCGGAATCAAAGGGGAAATAATTGATAAAGACCCTTTTGACAGGGAGTGGATTTGGCAAAGATTATGGCATAGATACGGCCGGTATGCTGCTGCAGCAGGCAGGCCGCCAGGTGTACAGGCTTTATCAGCTGTAGATATCGCCCTGTGGGACATTGCTGGCAAGGCGCTGGGGCAACCGATTTATAAGCTTTTGGGTGCATATCGTGACAAAATAAGAATATATGCTACTTCCTGGCCACTACCTACTCCTGAGGATTATGCCAAAGAGGCTCTTTCCTGTAAACAACGAGGCATTACTGCCTATAAGCTACACGTCGACCCGGAGATTACGATTGAAGCTTGCCGAGCAGTCAGACAAGCGGTTGGTGATGACATGAAACTGATGCTTGACCATGGCACAGATGATAACCGCAAACAAGCACTCCAGGTAGGCAGGGAATTGGAAAAGCTCAATTTTTACTGGTTTGAGGAACCACTTCCGGACTACGACATTGAAGGCTTAATCAAACTCAGAGAAAAACTCGATGTCCCTATCTGTGGCACTGAGAAGGTACCGCTGAGCATGTTTAGTATGCCTCAGTACATCATTCACCGAGCGCTTGACATTATACGCTGTGATACCGTGATGTCCGGTGGCATTACTCCCTGTAAGAAGATTGCTGACATGTGTGATGCCTTTGGCGTGAAGTGTGAAATTCACCTCGCTAATCCTATCGGCAACTTCGCCAATCTTCATGTCGAGTGTGCGGTGAAGAACTGCGAGTTTTATGAGATGTATTGGCCAGAAGATAGCTATGGCCTTAAAGAATATCTTCTTCTTGACGATGAAGGCTATATTCATGTCCCACAAAAGCCGGGCTTAGGTGTTGAGATTGACTGGGAATCACTGGGCAAGCCAATAGCGAGTTACTAAGACTTATTTAACGGAGGTATAATATGACCCCAAGAGCTCATAACCCGAGGGCAGAGGAGAATTTAAACTTCTATTACCAAAGCATCATTAAAATTATATTGGAGGTATGATATGGCTTTAGGAAAGGTTAATCACTTACAGTTCCACGTCACTAACGTAGAAAAGACAGTCAAATACTTTACTGAAAAACTGGGATTTAAGGTTGTAAGACGCGTTAAGCGTCCGACAGGTGATATGCATATCGAGCTAGCCTCACCCGCTGGTGATTTAGAATTTCACTTTGTCCCGGTAACTGAGGAATCTAAGAATAATCCTGACAGACCGTATCTTGAACATCTCGCTTTTGAAGTGACTGATTTAGGGAAAGAATGTGAGGAGCTGAAAAGTAAAGAAGTCCCATTCCACTATGGACCAGAGTTTGAACAACATACTGGCAGAAGCCTTGCCGGTATCCGTGATGCCGAGGGGCGTGGTTGGATTCAATTGCATGAAGTGAAGCCAAAGAAATAAATGACTCTTTGGTTACCTTTAACCACACGTTATGCTACATCAATGGTTAGAAAGGGCAGCTATGAAGATTAAAGATGTCAGATATGAAGTGTATTTCCACGAGCAACCTTCAGCACCCAAAGTGCATAGAGCAGACGTCCCAGAACCCACCGGGAAAAAACCATTCGCCTTAATGAGAATTATTACCGATGATGGCATAGAGGGCTTTGCCACTGAGGTTTTTGGCTATAGCAACATCACTGAACCAACCACTAGTGTAATCAAACGAGAGATAGTGGGTAGAGACCCTCTCGACAGGGAATGGATTTGGCAAAGATTATGGTATTTACATGGCAGAGGTGGTGCGCCAGTTACTTTAGGAGCTTTGTCAGCGGTAGATATTGCCCTATGGGACATTGCCGGCAAAGCACTGGGGCAACCAATTTACAAGCTTTTGGGCGGATATCGCGATAAAATAAAAATATATGCCAGCTCTTATGGCAAACTCACCGTCCAAGAATATGTGGATGAGGCCGTCTCCTGCAAAGAGCAAAGAATTGCCGCTTACAAAATACATCCTTATTGGGGAATTGGAGAGAAGGATATTGAAATCTGTCGAGCAGTCAGGAAAGCAGTTGGTAATGATATGAAACTGATGTTTGACCCTGCTGGCCGTTATAACCGTGAAGAGGCACTGTGGGTGGGTAAAGAACTGGATAAACTCAATTTCTATTGGTTCGAACTGCCGGTTCAAGACCATGATATCGAAGGCTTAATTATGCTCAGAGAAAAACTCGATGTTCCTATCTGTTCCACTGAGACTCCCCTGAGGGGTATGTACAGCATACCTGAGTACTTGCTTCGCCGGGCATGTGATATTGTGCGTTGTGATACCCGGTTTCATGGTGGCATTACTCCGTGCAAGAAGATTGCCGACACATGTAACGCTTTCGGTATGCAGTGTGAACTCCACGGGTGGGCCTGCAACATAGCCAACCTCCATGTCGAGTGTGCCTCAAAGAATTGCGAATTTCACGAAATGTCATGGCCAGAAGAGAGATATGGTCTCAAAGAATATCCCGTCATTGACGATGAAGGCTATATTCATGCCCCGCAAAAACCGGGGCTGGGCATTGAGATTGATTTTGAGTCACTGGGTGAGCCGGTAACGAGTTGCTAAGACTGATTTAACAGAGGTACAATATGGCTCTAGGGTTCATAACCCGAAATCAGAGAGGAAATTGAACTTCTATTATCAAAAGCATTATAAAATTATATTGGAGGTGTACTATGGCTCTGGGAAAAGTTAACCACTTACATTTTGCTGTTGACGACTTGGAAGGAACAGTTAAATATTTCACCGAAAAGCTGGGATTTAAGCCTCAGTCCCTTGACAAACGTCCAGGACGACCATCAGTCGGGCTAATGTCACCCGCCGGTGATTTACTCTTTGACTTTGTCAAAGTAAGCGATAAGCTGAAAGAAGTAGAGGCACCGGTGAAGGGATGGCCATATCTCTGTCATGTCGCCTTTGAAGTGGAAGATGCACACAAAGAGAGTGAAGAACTGAGAAAAAAGGGTGTGACGTACGTATCTGAACCAGATTATAATCCCAAAAGTGGGAGGACGCTTGGCCGGATCTGCGATGCAGATGGGCGCAGATGGATTCAATTACAAGAAATAAAGCCGAAATAAATGCACTCAAGATAGCCGGTCTTGCCAAGAGAACCCAAGATACTAAATAAGCAGCCACATATCAGCTTAATTGTGGCTGCTTCCTCTTATGATTAGGGCCTTAGGGGTAATCGGGCATACTGCTCAGTTTCTTCTATCGCGTTATTTCCCTATCATGGCAGTGCATAGCCGCTGCCCCACCAGCTCAGCTTCGCCCTCCGCAAATCCATGCGGGTTAATAAACAATTGTTCTCCCCATCGCTGGCTCTTCCCGATGATAATCGGAGGATTGCTCTCAGCCATGGTATCAACAATCTTATCCAGAGGCGGCCCTGCCCAGTCGTTGGTGAGATGGATACTTAGCTCAGGAACGGGCCGAGTCCAATCATCCTGTATTATCTCTGTCTTAACTCCACGGATGTCCATTATCGTAGTCGCTATCGTGTTGCACCGTTCACGCCACCTGCGCTGGTCTGCCGCGTGATCCCGCTTTGTATAACGCTCGAGCGCCACCATTAAACCAACAATCTCCTCCTTACATACCTTCGCCGTTCGACCGATCGCTATAGAATTGGGGCTATGATTGAGAGCCGCCGCTTCTATCAGGTCTCGCCGACCACACAAAATCCCCGTAGATTGAGGCCCCCTTATTGCTTTTCCACCACTGAAGGCTACCATGTCAGCCCCATGGTCGATAAACCTCCAGAGATTCTCCACCGGTGGCAGCATTGCCGCCGCGTCCACTATCATCGGCAGACCATGGCGCCGTGCTATCTTCACCATTTCGTCCAGCCATTCAAATGAATCGGGACATGCCCTGGTGGCGATAAACGCTAGAGCTGCACTTCTATCGTTTATCGCCGCCTCGACTTGCCAGCTTTTTTCATTACAGGCACCACCAGTACTCGAGTCGATCCAGACTAGCTTAGCACCTGCCGCACGCCAGGCATGCTCAAAAGCAACGTTGTGGTTCCAATTGATAATTGTTTCGTTCTTCATGCCTTCGGTGTCGGGAAGCTGCTTAATCTTTACCAAGTCTTTCCCAGTTATGCACGCCGCCGCCTGGAGCAACATCGCATCTGTTGCACCGGCAGTAACCAAGCCTGCCTCAGCGTGCGTATACTTCGCTATCAGCTCTCCTGCGCACTCGTTAAGGTCTCGCATCCTGACCATCACACGGCTGGCCTCTACCATAGCCTGTACCACTTCAGACTCCATAGTCGAGCCGCTGTAGTCTGTCCACGTACCCACCGCATTAATAATTGGTTTAACTCCTAGCCTCTCATAAATGGCACCCCGCTTTTTCAGAGATTCCACGGCTGGGTTCATTGTTCAACCTCCTCTTTTTAAAAAATCAGCCAACCCTTGATTGATTGAGCTTATTAACCCCTTAATATCATTTTAACTCAATTGCATTGTTAATCTCCACATTTTTAATTATGCCCACTGTTCCTTATAATATAGGCAGCACAAATAGGAGGTTTGCTATGGTAGTCACTAAGAAAATCAGCCTTCAAACTAAAGGGCAGTGTGATATTACTGACATTACACCCCAGGTGGAACAACAGGTAGCTGCGGCAAATATAAATAGTGGAACGGCTACCCTGTTTGTCGCCGGCTCAACGGCTGGGATAACTACTATTGAATTCGAGCCCGGTTTACTCTCCGACTTCCAGGGTATGTGGGAACGTAATGTTCCTCAGAATATCACCTATGACCATGACCGCCGCTGGGGTGATGGCAATGGATACTCTCACATCTGCGCCTCACTCCTGGGTGCCTCTTTAGTAGTTCCTTTCAATGACAAGAGGCTGACCCTAGGTACCTGGCAACAGATAATCTTGGTGGATTTTGACAACCGCCCCCGGTCAAGACAAATTATTGTACAGATTATGGGGGAGTAAACGACTTCGTGAGATGATATACTATTAGCTAACGAGGTTTCATGAAGAAATGTCAGTTCTTTGACGTACTAACCAAATTTTCTTACAAGTAAAGGAGAGAAGATGAAAATCACCAACGTAAAAACAACAATTTTAGATTTCGGTAACAGACCTGAAGCAATATCTAATGCAATATTGACCTACACTTCGCGAACTATATCTGTGGTGGAGGTCTCCACCAACGAAGGTATAACAGGAGTTAGCATTGCTAGCGGTCGAGCCAGCGCTATGTATGCCGAGGGTCCCCTCAAGGATGTTATTTGTGGTGAAGACCCCTTTGATGTAGAAAGGATATGGAATAAGATGTACAGGTCATGGCGAAAACCTGTAGCCAAAGGCGACCTCTTCCGCGCTATTAGTGCCATCGACATCGCCATATGGGACATCATAGGCAAAGCGGTAGACAAACCAGTCTGGAAAATTCTCGGGGGATTCCGCGACAAGATTCGAGCTTATGCAAGTGGTGGCTACTACGTGGAAGGTAAGGGAACCAAAGAACTAGTAGACGAGATGTGTGGCTTCGTTAGTATGGGATATACAGCAGTTAAAATGAAAATCGGCAGGGTCAGCCTGAAAGAAGACATAAAGCGGGTAAAAGCAGTGAGAGAGGCAATAGGCGATGATATAGACCTTATGCTGGATGCTAACAACGGCTTTACCTCGGCTGAAGCTAGGCGTTTTATCAAGAGTATGGAACAGTTTAATCCATTCTGGTTCGAAGAGCCGGTGCAGCCGGACGATATCAGGGGTCATCAGGAATTGCGTGCGGCAACCTGGGTGCCAATTGCCTCCGGCGAGAATGAATTTACGCGCTGGGGATGTAGAGAACTAATAGAGAGCAGGGCTGTGGATATAATTCAGTCTGATGTGGGGATAGCTGGTGGGTTTACTGAATCCAGGAAAATCGCCGGGATGGCAGACGCTCATCACATATATTTCGCGCCGCACGGCATACCACACGTCTCAGTGCATCTACTTGCATCAGCACCTAATGCCTTGATAGCTGAGACCCTTCCCAAGCTGAACACACATATTAACGAGGTAGCTGGTTTTCGTTTTGAGGTAAAGGATGGCTACATTAACGCGCCTCAAGGACCAGGGCTTGGGATTGAATTAGATAAAAAGATTGTCACCAAGTATGCAGTGTGACTCTGGCACCAAGAAAGAAATATGACTGACAGGCTAGAGGTAAGCTTTGCCGGAGTAAGGTTACGCAACCCCATTATGTTGGGGTCAGCTACCCCTAGTCGTGATGGCAAAACCTCAAAAAAGGCAGGCCTGGCTGGAGCGGGGGCTATAATTCCCAAGACCATCACCACGCCATCTCTCTTAAACCAGCATCCTCGCTGTGGACATCTGCATTTCGTCCGCCACGGCAGAAGGCGCCCTTTTGGTATGGTAAATACAGAGCTCTATTCCACTATGCCCTTAGAAGAGCGGCTCAAACGAGAGTTAGCCATTGCCGCTGAGGGAGGAGCCAAAATAATTGCCAGTATCGCAGCCGAGGGCGCTCCTGGAGAGAAGGACATCTTAATACCAGACCGGAAAATTGTGATGGCTGTGGCCTCTGCATGGAAACGTGCTCACGCCAAACTCTTTCCCTAAAATAAAGAGTAAGAAAGGAGTAAGATATGCCTAATCTGATAGATATGCATGGAGCCATTGACCTTCACATGCATACCCACCCCTCCCTCTTCCCCCGTATTGGAGATGACCGAACCATTGCTCAGTCTGCAGCTGAGGCAGGTATAGCCGCCATCATGTTCAAGTGTCACCATGAGAGCACAGTCAGCCGTGCTTATCTCTTGCAGAGCGAGTTTCCGGAGCTCAAGATTTTTGGTGGTATCGTGCTAAATTCTTATGTGGGAGGCATCAATCCCTCAGCAGTTGAAGCGGCGTTGCGGATTGGAGCCAAAGAGGTTTGGATGCCTACTATTGACTCGGCACACCACGCCGAAGTGCACGGTTCCACCGGTGTTTATGATGTACAGGTAAGCGGAAGCAAAAAGACAAAGGCAGGTATTACTGTACTTAAGGATGGCAAGCTAATTCCTGAAGTCATTGAGGTACTGGAACTCATCGCCAAGCACAATGCTATCCTGGGTACCGCTCACCTTTCTGTGCCCGAAATCCGACTGCTCGTGGCTGAAGCCCATAAGCGGGGAGTTAAAAAGATACTTATTACCCATCCCTTCTTCTGTGTCCCAGTGGGTGCAGAAAATCCAGACTTCCTTAAAGAGATGGTCTCTTTAGGTGCTATGCCTGAGTTCGTCTACTGTACTGTCTCACCAATGTGGGCTTACGCCACAATAGACAGAGTAAAGGAGGCTATTGAGGCCCTAGGGGTGAATAACTGCATCATTAGTAGCGATGGTGGTCAGCGTCATAACCCAATGCCCAATGAGGGCCTGCGTATCTACGCCCAGTGCCTTTATGAGAAGGGCATGCCAGAAAAGGATGTGGAGCGGATCATTAAAACCAACCCCAGAAAACTTCTGGGGCTTTAGAGATAAAAAGGGAACTCAATCAGCGCATTAAGAGTAGTATTGAGGAAACAGGACCGAAGGTCCTGAGTATCTTTGGCCTAGGAATCTCCGAGAACTTCACCATCGCACAGGTAGGTGTAGACAAAATCGTCCAATTCACTAAAGAGAAGCTTCAGGGGCTAAATCCGAATTGCCTCTTCCTCTCCTGCACCAATTTCCGAGCCATGGAAGCTATCCCCCAGTTGAAAGCAGCTTTCGGTCTGCCGGTGGTTACCAGTAACCGAGCGGCTTTTGACAAAGCGCTAAGCCTATCTACCCCCTAATAGAGAGAAAAATTCGTTCCTAGTTTTTACTTTACTACGGAAGGTTCCCCTGAGAGCTGAGGTAATAATAGAGCTTCCTGGTTTCTTGATACCACGCATAATCATACACTGGTGTTCAGCCTGAATAACTACCCCAACCCCATCAGGCTTAATTCCATCAACAATGGCATCAGCAATCTGAGTAGTCATTCTTTCCTGAAGCTGAGGCCGCCTAGCCACAATTTCTACCACTCTAGCTAATTTGCTAATACCAACAATGCGCCCGCTAACATCTGGGACATAGCCTATATGAACTGTGCCGCAAAATGGCAAAAAGTGATGCTCACACATAGAATAAAAGGGGATATCTTTTACCACTACCATTTCCCGGTGCCCTTCCTCAAAACCTACTGCCAACTCTTCCTTAGGGTCCTTACTAAGTCCCATAAAAAGCTCAGCATACATCTCTGCCACACGCCTGGGGGTATCTACCAAGCCTTCTCTTTTGGGGTCTTCCCCAATGGCTTTAATGATAGCAGTTACTGCTTTTATAATCTCAGCTTCGTTGAACACTTTAATCCTCCTTTAACACTATTATAAAATAACTCAAACCAATTATAGACCTATGATAGGCTCTTTAGGATATCTTATTTTAGTCAAAAGGGCACTATGTCTCCTTGGAACGTAATAAAACCAGACTAAGGATGAGAGCCAGCGCACTAACTATTACACTGACTAGTAAAACTAAATCGTAACTTCCCTTTACCTCAAAGATACTTCCGGCTACAGGCGCTCCTAAAGCTCCACCAATGGTGCTAATAAACATGATACCCCCAAGTATCACCCCCAAAGAGCGCAGGCCAAATAATTCCACCGGTAAGGTTATCTCTAGTGGAACTATAGCCCCATAGGCAATACCAAAGACCCCAGCAAATATATAGAACATCCAGATTTCTTTGGCAAATATAAGCCATATTAAAGCTAATGTCGTTATTATAAGGCAGGCGATCAATGCTACTCTACCGCCTACCCTATCGGAGATAAAGCCCACGGAAAGCCGCCCGATAATACTACCTCCAGCAATGATAGATACTATACTGGCAGCTATTGTTTCTGAAATCCCAATATCGACAGCGTAGGGGGCAATATGAACAATTATCACTTGCAAGCAAAAGAAGAAGCCGGCTAGTATTATACCAAAGAGCCAAAAATGACTGGTTTTAATTGCCTGCTTGAAAGAAACCCCTTCTATAGCTGAGGGTTGTTTATCTTCTATTAGTCCCTTCTCTCCATATGGCTTAAGTCCCATCCGTTGGGGGCTATGCTTCATAAATTGTGCCAAGGGGACCATGATGGCTAAGCCTATTAAGCCCAGAATAAAAAAGGCTTGGCGCCAATCGTAGGTAGATATAAGCCATTGAGCTAAGGGCGGCGCAAACACTCCGCCTATACCCATTCCAGTGGCAGCAATCCCGATGGCTAGCCCCCTCCTGCTGACAAACCACCTGGGTATGGTAGACATAACAGGAGTATAAAGAAAAGCACCGGCAACCCCCATCAAAAATCCCCGGCTTAAATACACCTGCCATAAGGAATTAGCCTGGGACAGTAATAAGAATCCTGCTCCGACTAGCAGTCCACTAATAGTAACCAAGACACGGGGACCATATCTATCACTTAATTTTCCACTAAGGATAGCCAAAAATCCAGATGCTAACCAAGCGATTGAAACAGCGCCTGATAAGACTCCCCTATCCCACCCAAAGGCTGTTGTCAATGGAATTAAAAATATGCCAAAAGTATAAACTGCAATCCCGCCTGCAGCGAAGAGACAGGTAGAGATAATAACCGTAACCCAGCCATAGTGTAAGTGTTTCAATTCCATTAGCCATGCGCCTCAAATTGACGTCGTTGCTCGTTTTTGTTTTGTTATATCTAGATGACCCAATGCGGGACGCTGCTAACCCCAGCTTAAAGCTTTCTCCACAGCGCCTAAATCAGCCGGAAGCTCAAGAAAGGGCTCGGCACTTTTCAGGACGACGTCGGTATCCTTCAATCCGGTACCAGTTATCACACAAACCACCCTCTTTTGTGAGAAGTCCATTTCTTTCTGAGAAAGCTTAATGAGTCCGGCGAAGGAAGCTGCTGAAGCTGGCTCACCAAAGATTCCTCCTTTAGTAGCCAGAAGCCGATGGGCTGCCATAATCTCTTCATCACTGACCATGTCAATAATACCATCAGACTCATCACGAGCAGCAACAGCCTTTTGCCAGCTAGCTGGATTACCAATTCGTATCGCTGAGGCAATCGTCTCCGGCTCTTCAATAACACGACCTCGAACAATAGGGGCAGCGCCCTCGGCTTGAAAGCCCATCATTCTAGGTTTATTCCTGGCTCTACCTATTTGAAAGTATTCCACAAAACCCTTCCAGTAGGCGGTGATATTACCGGCATTACCTACCGGGATAAAAAGATAGTCAGGAGCCTCACCCAAAGTATCAACAATTTCAAAAGCAGCTGTTTTTTGTCCCTCTATCCGGTGGGGATTAACCGAGTTTACCAGAGTAACAGGGTGCTTATCAGCTAAGCTTCGCACTAAGCTTAGAGCCTGGTCAAAATTTCCATCAATAGCGACTATTTTAGCTCCATGGATAATAGCTTGAGCCAGTTTACCCAGAGCAATCTTGCCTTTGGGCGCAACAATAATAGCGGTAAGCCCCCAGTAAGCAGCATAAGCCGCAGCTGAAGCGCTGGTATTGCCAGTTGAGGCACATATTATCGCCCTGCTGCTTGCTTCTAATGCTTTAGCTACAGCGACCACCATCCCCCTGTCCTTAAATGAGCCAGTAGGATTACACCCCTCTAGCTTAAAGTATAGCTCTCCACAACCGGTTATTTTCTCTAACTGTCCGCACCTGACCAGAGGGGTGTTTCCCTCTCCTAAGGAAAACAGTGGTGTATTAACGGTAATCGGAAGGAAGTCTCTATATTTAACCAGAACCTTGGATTTCATCATCACCCTTTAGTTTAAGCCCCAACCTATTTATAATGCAAATGGACGACCTCTTCAAACCTAACTTTTGTGGCTCAAATATAGTCGTGCTATAATCTCACTATGAAACTCTCGGAACTAGGGGAATTCGGGCTGATTGACCTCCTGGCTAAAACGGTTAGTACTTTACCTAATAATCAACTTCTAATCGGTATTGGTGATGACGCAGCTGCCTGGCACGGTGATGCCTCAATTCAACTAGCTACCGTTGATTCTCTTATTCAAGATGTTCACTTTTCCTTGGATATAATTTCCTGGGAAGAGCTAGGATGGAAAGCGCTGGCAGCCAATCTGAGTGATATTGCCGCTATGGGCGGCTTGCCCAGGTATGCATTGGTATCATTAGCCTTGCCTCACTCCACCGAAGTAGAAGAGGTTATTGCCCTCTACAAAGGAATGATTAAACTGGCAAAGCAGTTTGAAGTAGCTATAGTCGGTGGCGATACAAATAGTGCACCTCTGGTTATTATTAGCATTACCATTCTTGGCAGCACCAAAAACCAGGATAAACATATACTCAGCCGCTCAACAGCTAAGCCTGGTGAGAAAGTAGCTGTTACTGGTTATTTAGGCGCTGCCGCCGCTGGTATGGAGATGCTTAGTAAGCAGCTCCAATTCTCCCCTGAAGCTACTGTTTGCTTAAAAGAGGCTTTCCTTCGCCCCTACCCCCGAATAGCTGAAGGACAATTACTAGTAAAACAAGGTGTGAAAACAGCCATAGATATTAGCGATGGGCTGCTTTCCGACCTGGGCCATATATGCAAAGCCAGCCAGGTTAGCGCCCGAATAGAGATTGACCGTGTGCCTATTCTGCCTGCAGTCAAGGCTAACTTCGGTGATAGAGCACTTGAGCTAACCTTATCCGGTGGTGAGGACTATGAATTGCTATTTACCGGCAGTAATGAGGTTATTGATAAAGTAAGAACAACAGCCTCTTGCCCGGTGACAGTAATCGGTGAAGTTATAGCTGATAAGGCAGGCACGGTAACATTGGTTGATAGCAAAGGGAATCCCTTTAACCTGACTAAGGTGGGATGGGAGCATTTTACTGTAAGATGAGTCACCTTGAGCTAACCAGCCATAGTCCAGAGCAGACTCAGAAACTCGGAGTCCGTATCGGCAAATTAGCCCTACCTGGCGATATTTTCCTCCTCGTTGGCAGCCTAGGGGCAGGTAAAACCTGTCTCACCCAAGGTATCGCCTGGGGGTTGAATATTAAAGAATACACGCTAAGTCCTTCCTTTGTCCTCATTAGAGAACTTTACGGCAGGCTGCCTTTATACCATATAGACCTGTATCGGCTTGACCACATAGAAGAAATTGAGGAATTAGGCTTGGATGAATATTTATATGGTAATGGTATTTGTGTAGTGGAATGGGCAGAAAAGGGTTTAAGTATGCTGCCAACAGAGCATCTCCTGATTCAAATAAGCTATCTTTCTGATACTGAGCGTAGTTTTCAAATTAAACCCAGCGGCAAACGTTATTCAGAGATACTAGCCCACCTCAAGGAAAGAGATGAATAGCTAATGCAACTAGCCATAGATACATCAACAACTACTGCTAGTCTGGCTCTCGTCCAGGATGAAGAAGTGCTGGTTGAATTAACCTGGCGTTGTGAACAAAACCATACTATTGAGCTACTGCCCCGACTGACTCATTTATTAAATCAGAATAAATTAAGCCTTCAATCGGTCAGTGGCATTATCGTAGCCAGAGGACCGGGAAGCTTCAATGGATTGCGAGTTGGAGTTAGCACGGCAAAGGGGTTAGCTTTTAGCCTAGGAGTCCCAATAGTTGGTATCAGCACTCTAGAAGTAGAAGCTTACCCACATGCTGAGACTGTTTTACCTATCTGCCCGATATTTAATGCTGGTAGAGGAGAGATTGCCACTGCTATATATCAGAAAAAAGGTAATAGGTGGTGTCAGATCACTGCCGAGCATATAACCACTGTTGAGGTATTGTGTTCACAGATAACTACCAAAACCATATTTTGCGGTGAATTCATACCATTTATCGCCACCCAGCTAAGAAAACAGCTTAAGCAAAGAGCAATAATATCAACTCCAGCGGCTAGGTTGCGGCGAGCCAGTTTCCTAGCTGAACTGGGGCAACAACGGCTGAAAGCAGGTAATTATGATGACCTGGCTACTTTACAGCCACTATATCTCAGACGACCAGCGATTACCAAGCCTAAACACCGTTAATAAATTAGAATGGGGGTAAAAATGGAAAGGTCTTTAGTTCTTATCAAGCCTGATGCCCTGCAGAGGGGGTTAGCTGGCACTATCATCAATCGGCTGGAGAGTCGGGGGTTTAAGCTAGTGGCGCTTAAGATGCTTCATATGGACGAAGCATTAGCCAAACGGCACTATGCTCTCCACAAAAATAAGCCTTTCTTTGACAGTTTAGTCAACTATATCACCTCGGCACCAATAATTGCCGCTGTGTTTGAGGGTAAAAAGACGGTGGAGATAATTAGGAAAATAATTGGAGCAACTGACCCAGTCAAGGCTAAGACAGGAACTATTAGAGGCGACCTCGGCTTAGATCTTGAACATAATACCATCCACGGCTCTGACTCAATCGAGACTGCCGAGGAGGAAATTAAGCTGTTCTTTAATGAAGAAGAAATCTTAGGTTATTGAATTCTGACTACCGGAACAGCCTGGCTCCACAACTCATCCAGTTGGTAATATTCCCGCTCAGCGGGAGCAAAAATATGAACGATAACATCACCAAAATCAAGAAGGAACCATCCTGAATCTATTGTACCCTCACGATGATGGGGTAGCACACTTTCCTTTTTTAATATATGCTCAATCTCTTCACAAATAGTTTTAATCTGCCTCTCGCTATCACCGGTGCATATCACAAAATAATCAGCAAAGCTACATACCCCCCGGGCATCTAGCAGCACGATATCAATAGCCTGCTTATCACTAGCCACCTCAACCACTCTACGTGCCACTTCTATCGCTTCCAGAATCTAACCCCCGTATACCATATTTTAGCTTCCCTTTGCCTTTATCAAGCCTTCAACATCTTCTTATCCGCCAGTTTTTCTACATTCGGCTTAAAGAAACCCATCTTCACACCTCCTTGTGCCACCAATAGCGTGTAGGAGACTGCTCAACAATAAGTATATCATAATATGCTATACTATATGTAAACTAAATCGGGGAAACTGGCAGGGTAGAGATAAATGATGGAGCTTCTTTTCGGGTCTGGTGGTATTCCCCATAGCTCTGAAACACAAACCACTATAGACGGAATCAAACGCATTGCCGAGCTCGGGCTAGGCTGCATGGAGATAGAATTTGTCCAAGGGGTAAGGATGGGTGAAGACAGTGCTCGCCTGGTTGCTGACACAGCTACCAGGGAGCAAGTAAAGCTATCAGCTCATGCCCCTTACTTTATCAATTTTAACGCCCATGAGCCGGAAAAGATAAGGAATAGCCAGGAGCGACTACTACATACAGCCCGTATTGCCGCTCTGTGTGGGGCTGAAAGCGTTGTTCTCCACACTGCTTTCTACCTCGGTGACCCACCTGATAAAGCCTACAATACGGTAAAGAAATACCTGGAGGAAACGCTAAGCCAACTGAGAAAGGAAAAAAATCAGGTGTGGATTAGGCCAGAACTTATGGGCAAACCTACCCAGTTTAGCACTTTAGAAGAAATACTCAACCTATCCACTGAAATAGAAGGAATAGCACCATGCATAGACTTTGCTCACTATCATGCCAGAACTGGCACATTCAACTCTTACCAGGAGTTCGTTTCTATTCTGCTACGAATCAAAGAGCGGTTAGGCAGAGTCGCTCTGAATAATATGCACATCCATGTTTCCGGTATTGCCTATGGTAAAAAAGGGGAAACAAAACACCTAAATCTAAAAGAGTCGGATTTCCAGTATACTGAACTTCTCACCGCGTTAAGAGATCATGATGTCAAGGGTCTGGTTATCTGCGAAAGTCCAAACCTGGAAGAGGACGCCTTACTTCTGCAAACAACCTACAATGCCTTGCTCAAAGTAGATTTATAACCAATTCCTAAATTTCTTTTTTCCTATTCAATGCTATTTCTGCTATAATATAAGTAGCTTAAGTTGGGGTTTAATTACTACTGGTGTGGAGGATGAAGCTGATGTTTCGGCGTAAAAACTTAATATTTATATTTCTTCTAATTACTGTAGTAGTTTTTGCTTCCTTTCTCTTCTCTACATTTCAAAAGCCGACTGAAATCGCTTTAAGCGAAGCTATAGTAATGTCACAAAATAATAAAATAGAGAAGATCGTGGTAGATGGTGATGAGCTACTCATTACTCCTGCTGGAGAGGTCACCGTTACCACTATTGATGGCCGAGAGATTACCACCAGTAGCACAATAACAACCATTAAGGAAAGCAACGCCAATATATATGATATTGAAGGGCTCAAACTTGACCCCCCAGTAAAAGTTGAGGTAAAAGCATCAGGATTTGAGTGGGGTAGTATACTACTTAGTTTACTGCCTCTCCTATTTATCGGCGGCTTATTGTTCTACATGTTCCGCCGGGCACAAGGGGCTAATGCCCAGGCTATGGGTTTCGGTCGCAGCCGAGCCCGACTGTTCCCAGCTAATAAAACCACAGTAACCTTTGATGACGTGGCTGGAGTAGAGGAGGCCAAGCAAGAATTGCTTGAAGTAGTAGATTTCCTCAAGTCACGTGAGAAGTTCCAAAGCCTCGGAGCACGCATCCCGAAGGGCGTATTGTTAGTAGGCCCACCAGGTACAGGCAAGACATTACTGGCGCGGGCAGTAGCTGGTGAAGCCGATGTACCCTTCTTCTCTATCAGTGGCAGTGAATTTGTTGAGATGTTTGTTGGTGTCGGTGCCTCCAGAGTACGCGACCTCTTTGACCAGGCTAAACACAATACCCCGTGTATCATCTTTATTGATGAAATTGATGCCGTGGGTCGCCATCGAGGCGCCGGGTTAGGCGGCAGCCATGATGAGAGAGAGCAAACACTTAATCAGATTCTAACCGAGATGGATGGCTTTGATACCAATACCAGTGTGATTATTCTAGCGGCTACTAACCGACCTGACATACTTGACCCGGCTCTACTTCGTCCCGGCCGTTTTGACCGACGAGTAGTCCTTGACCTACCTGATGTTGCCGGCCGGACTGCAATCCTCAAAGTTCATTCCAGCGGTAAGCCATTAGATAAATCAGCCAATTTAGAGATACTGGCTAAAGAGACAGCCGGTTTCAGTGGGGCTGACCTGGCCAATCTGGTCAATGAGGCAGCTATTCTAGCTGCCAGACGTAATCACAAAACTATTGGGATGCCGGAGTTTGAAGAATCCATAGACCGGGTGATTGCTGGCCCGGAAAGGAGAAGCCGGAAGATAAGCCCCAAGGAAAAAGAAATTACTGCCTATCATGAGGCAGGGCATGTCCTTACCGCTAAAATTTTGCCCCATGCTGACCCACCACGCAAAGTCACTATAATACCTCGGGGCAGGGGCCTTGGTTATACCACACCACTACGCGAAGACAGGTACATGTGGTCTCGCCCTAAGTTCAATGATGAGCTAGCTGTCCTGCTTAGTGGTCGCGCTGCCGAAGAATTAATCTTAAGTGAAATAACGACCGGAGCTCAAGATGACATTAAGCGGGCGACCGGACTTGCTCGTAAAATGGTAACTGAGTTTGGAATGAGTGATAAGCTGGGCCCAAGAACCTTTGGTGATAAGCAAGAGATGGTCTTCCTCGGCCGTGAAATTTCTGAACAAAAAGACTATGGCGACAAGATAGCCGATGCAATTGACGAAGAAGTCAACAAGATTATCCGAAATGCTCATCAAGCAGCCCAGAGGACTCTAACCGAAAATAAGCCGAAATTAATCCAAATCGCAGAGCAGCTGATCGCTCAAGAGACCTTAGAGGGCAAAGCACTAGAGGCACTATTTAATGAGACCGCCCCCAAACCTGCTCCTGAAACAGTAAAGGCTGCGAACAAAGCCAAACCCAAGCGTAGGGCTAGAAAAGCCAAAATTATACCTCAACTACTCCCGAAACAAGCCCCAGCCACACCTGATTAGAGGCGGCTCTGCTAGCCATAGGCATGTCCTAACCGACTAGCCTCTTCTTCCACCAGTTCCTCATCCAATTTAGAAAACAGGGGTTCGGGGGGAAGTAACTTCTGCCCTGGTGATGGCAAATGTAGCTGCCAACCGTCATCTTCCACATTTCCTTTAAAGCCGAGGTATTCATGTAATTTCTGAGAACTGAAAGGCAGGAAGGGATAAAGCATCGTTTTAAGGCAGGAAATTATCTCAAGAGCCACGTACAGAGAGTTAGCTGCAGCCTGTGGGTCATCTTTGATTACCTTCCATGGTGACTTCTCGTCAAGGTAACGGTTTGTCTCGTGGGCTAAAGACATAGCCGTCTTTATTGCTTGCTTAAAATGGCAATCAGAGATAAGCTTACCTACGTCATTAAGGAGCGCATAAGCAGTGCTTTCCAATGCCTTACCCCTGGCATCAATTTGATCGTAGTGAGGCACACAACCATCAAAGCTACGATAGACAAAAGTAAGCACCCGGTGAACCAGGTTCCCATAGGTAGCCACCAGCTCATCATTGTTACGGCGAATGAACTCTCGCCAGGAAAAATCGGTATCGCTCGTCTCCGGCATGTTTATGGATAGCAGGTAACGTAGCGGGTCAGGGGCATAGCGTGATAGATAATCAGGTAGCCAGACTGCCCAGTTGCGACTTGTAGAAAGTTTCCTTCCCTCAATAGTTAAGAACTCGTTAGCCGGAACATCATAAGGCAGGTTAAGGTTATCGTAGCCCATCAGCATCGCTGGCCAGATAATAGTATGAAAAGGAATATTATCCTTGCCAATGAAATAATAGCTCTTTACATCCTTATCTTCCCAGAAGGAACGCCACTTTCCCTCATCCCCACTAGACTTAGCCCACTCCTTAGCCGCCGATAAGTAGCCGATAACCGCCTCAAACCAGACATATATACGCTTGTCCTCAAAGCCACTAACCGGCACCGGTACTCCCCAGTCTATATCACGGGTGATAGCTCTGTCTTTTAGTCCTCCCTCTAAATAGCGCGTCGTGAAGTTAAGGACATTCTGCCTCCAATGGGTCTGCTGTCTCACCCAAGCTAAAAGCCTGTCTCTAAAAGCACTCAGTTTTAAGAAGAAGTGTTCCGAGTCCTTAAACTGAGGGGTGGTACCGCATAAACGACAATGAGGGTCAATCAATTCGGCGGTGTTTAGTGGCTTGCCACAGGCATCGCACTGGTCACCCCGAGTTCCGGAAAATTCGCAGTGTGGGCAGGTACCCTCAATATAACGGTCAGGTAAAAAGCGCCGGCATTGAGGACAGAAGGGTTGAGATACGATAGCCCTATAAATATGGCCTCTATTAAGCAGAGTAAGAAAGATGTCTTGTACTACCTCAGCATGATTGGCAGTGCCGGTTGTAGTAAATAAATCAAAGGAAATACCTAATTTCTGCCACGAGTCAAGAAACTGCTGATGATAATCGTTTGCGATTTCACCGGGCTTTTTCCCCTCCTGCCCAGCCTTGATGGTTATTGGTGTGCCGTGCTGGTCTGAACCCGATACCATCAATACCTCATTCCCCTTGGTACGGTGGTAGCGGGCAAATATGTCAGGTGGTAAATATGCCCCGGCAATGTGTCCTAAATGCAAGGGACCATCAGCATAAGGCCAAGCCACCCCAATAAAAATTCTCTCGCTCATAATCTATTTCCTGCTAAAGCCCGCTAATATCTTATCACGACCCAACCGTAGGCTCAGAGAAGAAGGTAAGTATCCGTTCGTCCTTCTCGTCCCTATAGCGAGCATAGCCCTTCTTCAGACAGCAATCGACGCAATAGTACAACGTCCCACCTTTTTTGCCCTTCTCGCTATCCTCTTCGTCAATGACTAAGTAGCGCTCAAGATATGTTATAATACGATGACATTCATCACATTTAACATTTCCTAAAGATACAGATCCTCGCCACATTTTTATCTCCTCTCAAGCTTTAATATAAAACCTTAAGATAATCTGAGCCAAGCGCGATACAGCTCCCTCTTTGATAGGCCTGTTTTCTTTGCCACTCTGGCAGTTGCTTCTTTAGCCTTCACCCCTGATACGTGCATTTCATGTAACTGCCTCTCAATATCTTCTGTCAACTGTGGCTTATCCTTCTCTCCCATGCCCTCAATAACCAGGGTAAACTCTCCCCTTGGCTCGGTGAAGTGCTCTATGGCCTGGTTTATAGTCCCGCGGTAAATCTCCTCATGAATCTTAGTAAGTTCACGACAAACGGCTACTTTTCTATCCCCCAGAACAAGCAGTATATCGTTCAGGGCAGCGAGTAGGCGATGAGGAGTTTCTAAGACCATAATAGTACCCTGTTCGTCAGCTACGGATTCTAGGAGACGTCGCCTCTCATTAGTCTTATGAGGTAAAAAACCAAGATAGACAAACTTATCCGTAGGCAGCCCAGAAATAACAAGTGCCGTAATAACAACAGACGGTCCTGGAATAGGAACAATCGGGATACCCCGCTGACTGGCCGCCACGATTAGTTCATAGCCGGGGTCAGATATACCTGGCGTTCCAGCATTAGAAACGAGAGCCACATCTCCACCTTCAAGACAACTTAAAATATAGTCCAATTTAGTCCATTTATTGTGCTCATGGTAACTCGTCACCGGCGTCCTAATATCATAAGTAGTAAGCAGTCGCTTCGTCTTACGGGTATCTTCAGCAGCAATAAGCTTTACCTCACGCAACGTGCGAAGAGCGCGCAAGGAAATATCCTCTAAATTACCAATAGGAGTAGCCACAACATAAAGAGCCGACATTACCTTTTATCTTCCTCAACTTAGCTATTATAACCTACACTGCATCACCCGTCTATATACCATAATTTCTTGACTTTAAACTGCCACCTTGCTATAGTTTTCGTTTAAGGAGGGAGAGTAAAATGGCTACTCCTAAATTTAAGCAACTCCGGCGGTCCTACGGATTTGATGAAGTGGCTATAGTGCCCGGAGATATAACTATCAATCCAGACCAGATCAATATTGATTCTAAGGTAGATAATTTTACTTTTTCTATCCCTATCTTGGCAGCGGCAATGGATGCTGTAACTGATGTTAACATGGCTGTCCTGATGAGCAAGCTGGGGGGTCTTGCCGTCCTTAATTTAGATGGAATACAAACCCGGTATGATAACCCACAGGAGATATTGTCGGAGATTGCCCAAGCATCTGATGCTGATGTTACCCCTTTACTGCAAAAAGTCTATTCCCAACCAATTAAGGAAACCCTCATTGGCGAACGAATACAATCGATTAAAAAAGCAGGGGCAGTATGTGCCGTTTCAGTGGTACCAGCTAATACCAAACGGTTTGCTCCAATAGCGGCTGAGGCTCAGGCTGATATTCTCGTAGTCCAATCTACAGTTACCAGTGCCCGCCATATATCCAAAAGTTATCGGGGGCTTATCTTCTCCGAGCTTAGCAAATCTACACCTATGCCTATTATCGTCGGTAACTGCGTAAGCTATAATGCCTGTTTAGAGCTTATGAGAACCGGAATCTCCGGAGTTCTGGTAGGTGTAGGACCAGGGGCTGCATGCACCACTAGAGAAGTCCTAGGTGTTGGTGTTCCCCAGATAACGGCCACAATGGATTGTGCAGCGGCTAGAGATGCGTATCAAAAAGAATCCGGGCGTTATGTGCCGATAATTACTGACGGTGGTATTGGTAAAGGTGGAGACTTATGTAAAGCCTTTGCTTCAGGAGCTGACGCCGTCATGCTAGGCTCAATCCTGGCTAAAGCCAAAGAGGCACCCGGCGCTGGTTCTAACTGGGGGATGGCTCATCCCCACCCGGCACTCCCCCGAGGAACCCGAGTTAAGGTTGGTACCACCGGCACCTTAGAGCAAATCCTCTTCGGTCCTACTACAGTCACTAATGGTAGCCAGAACCTCATCGGGGCTCTTCGCACCGCAATGGGCGTTTGCGGAGTGAGTAATATCCAAGAAATGCACAAGGTTGAAATGGTAGTTGCTCCAGCTATCACCACCGAAGGCAAATCCTGGCAACTATTGCAGTCGTAGCTATATAACCCCCCTCAACTGACTGCTCCAGCCTAAAAACTACTCTTCCTCTTCCTCTTCTTCAGCTTCTATACTCGTCTCTCTGCCAATTTGAGGTAGTAGCACCTCTGCCTTTTCCAGCTTACTTGGTGATGGGGGACGTAGTTTATCAATTATCTGGCGCAACTCCTTTAATTTACCTGCGGGCTGCCCGACTCCTACTTCTACTACCACACCACTTATCCCTGTTTCCAATAGAGCCTGAAGCTCATTAGCAGTCACAGTTGATGGTATAAAGACTAACAAGGGCTTGGTCAGCAAATCGGCAAAGCGCCGGAAGAGCATGAGGTGATGCCAAGTAAGAGAATAACCCTCTTTCTGTTCGCCGGCAATAAGCACAGCATTTATCGGCAATTCATTAACCGCCCTCAACAGACCTTCGCTAAGTGATGACTCTACCTCCAAAATCGTGCCCATTTCGTCACTTTGGAATAGTGCCAGAGAGGTATTGGCCGCCGGAAAAACGACAAAATCACAGCCAGCCTCTGCCATCTGTTTTACTTCCCCCTGCCCACTTTCTTTCAGCCACTCACCCCAGGGAATATCAGGCACCACCTGAGATATTTCTTGAATGGTTTTGACTCCTGAGCTTAATTCGGCAATTTGCAATAGCCCGGCATCAGCTCCGGTTACGTGTTCAGCCAGGTTTTCAATATTAGCCTGAGCCAAACTGGCAACAAGCATCATTTTAGGCTTCGCTGAGGCTAGTTGAGTTACCCTGAACCCCATAGGCTGAGGCGCAGCCTCTGAAACCTGCTTTAATTTATCAATAAACTTGCTCATAAAAACATCTCCTTCAATTCTTCCCCATACGGCTCTCTTATTATACCTCTTTCGGTGATGATGGCGGTGATGTAGCGGTGAGGGGTAACATCAAAGGCGGGATTGGCAGCTTCTATACCCTCGGGAGCAATGCTTACCCCTTGAATATGGGTTACCTCTTCTTGGCTTCTCTGTTCAATAGGGATTCCCTTCCCTGAAGCTAGAGACAAGTCAACAGTGCTGGTGGGAGCCGCCACATAGAAGGGGATGCCATTTTCTTTAGCTAGCACCGCCAGACTATAAGTACCAATCTTGTTAGCGGTGTCACCATTGGCGGCAATGCGGTCGGCACCAACAATGACGCAGCTGACCTCTCCACGGCTCATAAAGTAGCCCGCCATAGAGTCGGTGATGAGGGTAACTGGGATATTAGCTCTTTTTAGCTCCCAGGTGGTGAGGCGTGCCCCCTGGAGCAAGGGGCGGGTCTCAGTGGCTAGAACTTTTATCTTCTTGCCCTGCTCTTTCGCCTGCTTGATTACACCCAGGGCTGTGCCGTAGCCAGCAGTAGCCAACGACCCGGCGTTACAATGAGTCAGGATGGTAAAACCGTCCTCAATTAGCTCAGCGCCCAGCTGGCTGAGCTTCTGGTCTGCCTCAATCTCTTCGGAGTTTATCTTTATCGCTTCGCTAACCAGCGCTGCCTTAATCTGTTCAATAGTATTATCGGCTTGAGCTACTTTTTTCATTCGGTCAATAGCCCAAAACAGATTTCTAGCCGTGGGTCTGGTAGCAGCGATAATACTGATACTGTCTCGGAGCTTTTCCGAGAATTCCTCCTTGCTTCCAGCTTTAATTTTTTGGGCAGCCAAAGCTATGGCATAAGCCCCAACTATCCCAATGGCTGGAGCCCCTCTAATTTTCAATTCTATGATGGCTGAGGCTATACTCCGGTGGTCGCTAAGCTCCAGATAAACCTCTTGTTGTGGAAGCTTGGTCTGGTCAAGTATTTTCACCCTGTCACCGAGCCATTCAATTGGTTTTATCATAGTGTCATGCTCCTTAGTTATACCGGTTCATAGTTGCCGTCAGACCCTCGGTGAGGAGGCAATAGATAGCTTCGCTCACCCGAGGTATAACCTTGGTGATGGTCTGTTTTTCCTCCGCAGTGAAATCACTGAGCACATAAGCAATAATATCATCTTCACTGACTTCAGTAGTGCCTTCACTAGTGGCTGGTCGCCCGATGCCTACCCGAATGCGGATAAAATCTTGGCTCCCCAACTCATTAATGATGGAAGCAACCCCTTTGTGTCCGCCAGAACCACCACCCTGGCGAATGCGAATTTTACCCAAGGGGAGGTCAAGGTCATCATGGACGACGAGGAGGTTATCAAGGTTGATATCAAATTTCTTTACCAGCCGACTAACCGATTGACCGCTCAGGTTCATATGGGTTTGAGGTTTAGCTACTACCACCTTATTGCCATCTACCTCACCTGAGCCAGTTCGAGCCCGGCTCTGCTTCTTATCAAATCGGATGCGCTGCATTCTGGCGAAATAGTTCAGGCAGATAAAACCTGCATTATGGTGGTTATGAGCATAGCTCTGCCCCGGATTGCCTAATCCAACAATTAATTTCATATTTATGTTTTCTGCTCCAAGAGGCGAAGGAACTCCTCCTCGGTGAGTTGATTGGTGCCTAGAGCTTGGGCACGAGCCAGCTTGGAACCAGGCTCAGCGCCTACCACCAAGTAGGTGGTCTTTTGGGTGACATTGTCTTTGGCTGAACCACCGAGGGCTTTTATCCGCGTCTCGGCTTCCTGCCTGCTGAAGGTTTCCAGCCTACCCGTAATAACAAACTCCTGTCCAGCCAAGGGCAGCTCTTTGGGCTCAACCGCTTCCTCCTCCAGCCGAACTCCTGCCTTTTTTAGCCTGTCAATAATACGACGATTTTCTTCCTGTCGGAAGAAACTAATAACGCTATCGGCGAGCTTAGGCCCAACGGTGGGAATAGATAGAAGCTCATCTCGGGAGGCTTTAGCCAGTTTATCAATACTATTAAAATGTGTGACCAGGATTCCCGCCATCTCCTCCCCGATATGGCGTATACCCAAAGCAAAGATAACCCTTGCTAGCGGTGTCTCTTTACTCTTTTCAATGGCACTCAAGATATTGGTTGCACTCTTCTCAGCCATCTTTTCCCGCTTCAGCAGTTGCTCCTTTTTCTCTTTGAGATAATACAGGTCAGCCACATCTTTAACCAACCCTTCTCTTAACAGCATAGCGCTCTGTGATTCACCTATGCCTCTAATATCCATAGCCCCGCGCGAGGCAAAATGCTCTAACCGCTGCTGGGTTTGGGCAGGACAGGCAGCATTGGAACAGTAATACATAACTTCGCCCTCGGGTTTAACCACCTCAGCTCCACATACCGGGCACGCCGGGCGTTGTTTCTCCTTATCGAATATCTTCTCCAGAAGATTGTATTCTTTTTCCCGTTCTGTGCGCTTACTCTTAATTGGTCCTACAACTTCAGGGATTACTTCACCGGCTCGCTGGATATAAACCCAGTCGCCTTCACGAATGTCTTTGCGCCTGATGTCATCTTCATTATGCAGAGCCGCCTGTCTAATAGTTACCCCTCCTACCGACACCGGTTCTAGGACAGCATAGGGGTTAAGAGTACCGGTTCTCCCCACACTAATCTTAATTTCTTTTAACTGGGTGGTACCCTGAATAGCGGGAAATTTATAAGCTACAGCCCACCTCGGTTCATGACCGATGTTTCCCAGCCGTTCCTGAAGGACGAACGAATCTACTTTCACTACGACGCCATCAGCTTCATAAGGCAGGTTTTCTCGCTTCTCCTCCCAGGTTTGGTAATATTTTTCAACCTGGTCAATGCTGGTGAGCAAGGCATTATCAGGGTTTACCTTAAAACCTAACAACTTAAGATACTCCATGGTTTCGCCGTGTGTTGGTGGAGCCGCTTTGCCCTCAGCATAGCCCAGCATATAGATATAGATATCTAAAGGGCGTTTAGCCGTAATACGTGAATCGAGCTGACGCACCGAGCCGGCGGCAGCATTTCTAGGGTTAGCAAACGGGGGTAATCCCTCTTCAATCCGCTCCTGATTTAATTTCTTAAAACCTTCCTTGGGTAAGAAAACTTCACCTCGAACCTCGAATCGTGCAGGTGCTTCTTTAGACACAGAGAGGGGAATACTTCTGATAGTTCTCAAGTTCTGAGTGATATTTTCACCACGGAGGCCATCACCACGGGTAGCCCCGGTAGTTAGCTGACCGTTAACATAGGTCAGCGCCACCGCCAGTCCATCAATCTTATGCTCACAAACAAAGTCAAATTGCTCTCCGCCTACCAGTTTTGAAGTTCGGGTGTACCAGGCTAGTAGCTCCTCTTTTGAGAAGGCGTTACCCAGGGATAATAAGGGTAAGGGGTGTTCCACTACTCCGAAGGCTTCTACCGGGGCAGCGCCAACCCGCTGGGTGGGTGAATCTGAGGTCAGAAACTGGGGGTATCGCTCCTCCAGCTTTCTCAGTTCCCTCATCAACTCATCATATTCGGCGTCGCTAACCTCAGGACTGTCCAGCACATGGTAGCGATAATTATGATGGTTAATTTCAGCCCTTAGTTTCTCTATTCTCGCCTTTATTCTGTCTAAATTAGCCATATTGCACTGTAAAGCTATTTTCTATAAGTATAGCAAAGTTTATAGCTACGTGAAAGATAAGCGGGTATAATATGAGCTATCCAAAGTAAATAAGATGGGGGTTAACAGAGTTAGATGTTGAAGCGAATATTTATATCAATTAGCGTATTGGTTCTAATAAGTGTAGGCGGTTTTGGGCTCTATAATGCCGCCTATTCCAAGGGCGAGACAACAGGATACGACAAGGGGTATCCTGTAGGTCACGAAACTGGCTACAGCTCAGGTAAAGAGGCTGGCTATGAGACGGGCTATGTTTCAGGTAAGCAAGACGGCTACGATGAGGGGTATATTTCAGGTGAGCAGGATGGTTATAGCGAGGGCCACAGTGAGGGTTATGAATCAGGTGAAACAGATGGCTATAGCTCGGGCAGACAGATTGGTTATGAGGTGGGATATGACGAGGGTATTGAAGCTGGATTAGGGCATGATTATACCATAAAAGACCCTACATACCAGGAGGCAATTACATTTCTTAATCAGGACAAAACAGATAGAAATAGATATAATGAGGATATTTATGTCTGCAGCCACTTCGCCCGAGATGTATGTAACAATGCTGAGGATGAAGGCATACGGTGCGCTTTTGTTGAACTACGCTATCCAGAAATGGGGCATACCATAATAGCCTTTAACACTATTGATAAAGGTCTTATCTACTTTGAACCGCAAACCGATGAAGGAGCCAAACCCGAAGTAGGTAAACGGTATTACCAATGCGTAGAGCCTAGACCAGGTTATCGTTATGTGAGACCTTCATATGACGATACTATACAGGACATTCTGGTTATTTGGTGAGGGACTGGAATAATAGACTTATTGCTGGTAAGATTAAGAGCAAAGGAGAAAGAGCGATGAGCGGATCGACCGAGAGTAACCAGAACAGGCGAATAATCATCTACGGAGCAGGAGCGATTGGTGGTGTAGTAGGTGGACATCTGGCACGCACAGGCAACGATGTGATTTTGATCGGACGGGCTGGTAACGTGAATGTCATTCGCAAACATGGCCTGCGGCTCATCACACCCAACGGCACCCACACTCTGCAACTGCCGGCTTTTACCACCCCTGACCAGATTGACTTTCGGCCAAGTGACGTGGTCTTTCTCTGCGTAAAAAGCCAGGATACGGATGAGGCATTCCGTGCTCTGCACACAGCAACAAAGAACGTACCCATCTTCTGCTTCCAGAATGGTGTGCCGAACGAGGAGGTCGCCACTCAGTATTTTCCGCAGGTCTATGGAGTCACGGTACATGTGGGCGCTGTCTTTCTTGCCAATGGCGAAGTAATAGCTCGCTACGACCTACCAGGCCAGCTTGTCATGGGGCGTTACCCCACGGGGACGGATGACCTGGTTGAGGCTATGGCAGCAAAGCTGCGTACTGCTGGATTCCTTGTCCTAGTTACATCAGACATAATGTCCCACAAGTGGGGCAAACTGGTGCTTAATCTGGGTAACGCCGTTAGTGCCATTATTAACGCAAAGGTAGATGAGAGTAACCATGTCCTCAAGGCGACACGGCAGGAAGCACGAGAGATTCTTGCCCAGGCAGGTATCAAATGGATATCACAAGAAGAACTGACAAAGCAGTGGCCCGAGAGAGCCGCTCAAGTTCAACAGCGTAAAAGCCTAGATGTTGAGGCACAAGGCTCAGCCTGGCAGAGCCTGGCTCGAAAGCAGGGCACTATCGAGACCGATTTCTTCAATGGAGCGATTGTGCGGCTGGCCAAACAGCTGGGAAGACAGGCACCAGTCAACGAAGCACTGGTGCGCATCTCACAAGAGATGGCAGCTAAGCGTGAGCTACCCGGTAAATACACATCAGACGAGTTGTGTCAATTGCTCGGGCTGGACTAACCATTGCATAGCCATAATCCTAAACTCACGCTTTAACTTGTGAATCAGATTTTATGGCTTATGTTTGTAACGCTGTACCGGCACTGACACTAATGTTTTCGCCGGTGATACCGCCAGATTCGTCTGAGACTAGAAATACAGCAGTATTAGCTACCTCGTCAGTAGTGACTGTTATTCTTCCCAGCGGAGAGGTAGTAGTAGCTCTCTCTCTGTTTAGTATCTCCTCATAGGTAAGACCCGCAGCTTCAGCCCTGGCTTTCCTTACATTCTCAATGCGTTCTCCTTCGGTACGACCAGGGGATATGCAGTTGACGCGAATATTATACCTTCCCACCTCCATAGCTAGAGTCTGAGTAAATCCAATCATGCCCCATTTCGAAACGCAATACGGACTCCTCATCGGGAATCCTTTTTGACCTGCCCTTGAGGAAATATTGAGAATATTAGCGCTTTGACGAGTGATCATACTCTTCAGCACCTCTCTTGAGCAGAGCATGGCTCCAGTAAGATTTATGGCCAGCACCTCATTCCAGTCCTCTAATTTAATATCGACCACACTAGCAGTAGGTCCCATAATGCCGCTATTATTGACCAATATATCAATCTGACCATATTCGCTAAGAGTCTGAGCCACCAGCCTCTTTACTTGGCTTTCGTCAGAAACGTCAGTTTGTATAGCTGTTGCCTTCCCCCCTCCAGACTTAATCTTCTCAGCTACTGCCTCTAACCTAGGCAATGTACGGGCTGCTACCACTACTGCGGCTCCTTCAGAAGCAAAAGCGAGGGAAATAGCCTCACCTATACCTACTCCACCCCCGGTGACAATAGCCACTTTATTATTTAATTTCATAATTCTGCTCCTTTATCAGTTTGTTGCTATGGTAATTAGAGCTAGCGTGGTTGGCAAGCACACCAGCGGCAACTATTTTAGCGTATCAGTATCACTAAGTGCCAGGTATAGTTGGAGGAACCATAATTTTACACCAGCGGAGTTTGCCTACCCTAATAATGCTGCCGTCGCCGTAATGGGCTTCATTATTCGAGATTTTCTCGCCGTCTATACTAACAGCGCCTTGCTGAATCAACCGATTGGCTTCACTGCGGCTTCCAGTCAATCCGGCTTTCACAAGCAATTGGCTGATAGGGATATGCTCAGCTTGCTCAAACTCAGGTATTTCTTTTGGTACTTTACCTCTTTGAAACACTTTGATGAAATGCTCCTCAGCTTCAGTAGCCTTCTTTTGACTATAAAGCGAGGCCACAATCTCTCTGGCCAGTCGCTTCTTAAGAGTCATCGGATTAATGGTTTCATCCTTGAGTCCTTGTTTGAATTCCTCCAGTTCCTCACCACTAATATCAGTCACTAATTCAAAGTATTGCAGGATAAGGCTATCGGGAATAGACATTACCTTACCATAAATTTCATCGGGCGGCTCAGCAACACCAATATAGTTGCCCAGGCTTTTGCTCATCTTTCGACTGCCATCGGTGCCGATAAGAAGGGGGGCTAAAAAGATTTGCTGGGGATGCTGCCCCACCATAGATTGGAGCTCCCTCCCCACCAGTAAATTGAACTTCTGGTCAGTACCGCCAAACTCAACATCAGCCTGTATCACTACCGAATCATAGGCTTGAAGCAATGGGTAGAGTAATTCAGTCACAGCTATAGGCCGCCCAGCACTATACCTGCTACTGAAATCTTCCCTCGCCATTAATTGAGCAAGAGTAAACTTGCTGGTGAGCTGAAGAACATCAGCGAGGGTAAACTTACCATACCACTCACTTTGCCACCTCACCTCTGTCTCCTTTCTATCAACCACCTTGAAGAACTGTTTCATATAGGTTTCGGCGTTATCCTTAACCTGCTTCGCAGATAGCATAGGACGAGTAACAGAAACACCACTGGGGTCACCAATCTGAGCCGTCCAGTCGCCAACAATGAGAACAACTTGATGCCCCAACCTCTGAAATTGACGCAGCTTTCTTAGCGTTACCATGTGCCCGAGGTGAATATCGGGGAAACTGGGGTCGAAGCCCTCTTTTAATCGCAGTTTTTTGCCTGAGTGCAGTAGCTTTATCAGCTCTTCTTCAATGATGATTTCAGCTACGCCTCGTTTTAGCAGATAGTTCATATCCTGATTGATCATAGATTTTTCACCGGCATCCATATTTATTCTCTACTCCGTGATTTTAGTATAACTCTACTTTGTTTTATGTCCTCTATTATCTGTTTCTTTAGCGCCTCTGTAGAATCAAATCTTATCTCACCACGAAGTCGCTCTATAATATCAATTTTTAGCTCACGCTCATATAGGTTATCATGATAGTTAAGGATATAAACTTCTACAGTGCGCCCGCCACCACCGAAAGTAGGGCGCTGACCAATATTGGTCACTGATTGGTAGGCTTTGTCACCAATATATGCCCAGGTAGCATAAACGCCTTCTGCGGGAATAGCCTGCTCTGAATTTATATCCAAGTTAGCCGTGGGAAAGCCTAACTCGGTGCCCCGGCCGGCGCCAGTGGTTACACACCCCTGAAGGCAAAAAGAACGACCTATCAAATTATGCGCCTTTTTCATATCACCGTCAGCTAGGGCCTTCCTGATAGCAGTGCTACTTGCTACTTCACCGTTTACTATTATAGGGGGTATTACGGTTACACTGAAGTTCATATCCTGCCCTAATATGCGGAGGTTATTAGCGTTGCCTTCTCTTTCTCGACCTAAAGCAAAATCAGGGCCGATTACCAAGCCTCGCATTCTGAGGTATTTCTTCAGCAGACTAATGAATCGGCAAGCGCTGAGCTGAGCTAACTCACGGCTGAAGGACAAGGTAATGACAGCTTCAACACCTTCATTTTTGAGAAGATTGGTTTTTTCCGCGAGGCTAGTCAAGAAGGGCAACTTAATCTGGGATGATAGTATTTCTTGAGGATGCTGGCGAAAGGTTACCACCCCACTAAGCAAATTCTGCTGTTTGGCATGCTCTGTTAGCTGTGAAATCAGATATTTGTGGCCGAGGTGAACCCCATCGAAAACGCCAATGGTTAGGAGCATATCTTTATTAGGTGATAAACCGGCTAACTCTTTCTCTGCCTGCATAACTCCCTTCCCTAAGCAAGTACTAATAGGATATTATACTGGATAGCCAATAAACAAGTAAGAGAACCTTTTTAGGCATAGGCTAATAAACCGCTATAAAGTACTGTAAGGCGTATTCTTTACAGTGTTAACCATTGCCCAAAAGTTTTCCAGTGGTGTATCAAGCTGCATATGATGAGTTGGCCCGATAATCAATCCACCATTTTTGCCCAATGTTTTTAAACGTGTTATCACTTCTTTTTTAACCTCGGCAGGTGTTCCAAAGGGCAGGGTATATTGCTCATCAATTGAGCCCCAAAAACATAATTTATCCCCGTACTCCTTCTTAAGTTTTTCCGGGTCCATGCACTTCGGCTGTACTGGATTAAGAATATCCAGTCCGATTTCAATTAATTCGGGGATGATCGGGTAAATCGCTCCGTCTGAGTGATAGGCTATTTTCACCTCAGGATTGACACTTTTCAGCGTGGAAATAAATTTAGCCAGGCGTGGTTTCAAGAATTTGCGCCAGATTTGTGGGGAAATGAGCATCCCACTCTGACTCCCCACATCATCTCCTATCCAGACCATATCTACACCCATTTCCACTAGCTTCCTGGCTGCAGTAAGGTGATAATTAAACGGAATATCGAAGAGTTTTTCGACAAAATCTGGATTGACAATCAAATCCATCAATGCTCTTTCAAGGCCTCGAAGAGCCCAGGCAGTTTCAAAAATTGTACAGACGACAGCGCCTACAATCCAGTATTCATTCTTGTATTCTTTAATCACGCTTGCTGCATCAAGATATAACTCGGGCTTGTTCGGATCAGGTGGCTGGTACGAGTCTATCGCTTCTTCATCGGCAAGAGGATGGCCTACTATTTCAGTATACCGGCCTTTGCCAAATCTAGTTTCATACTCTACGTTTTTCCACCCAATCCCCCATTCATCAGTATAGGAAACTCCATCCTTACTGTATACATCGGTGGCATAGTATGAATTTGCCCATCCAACAGAGGTCAAAAGCATATCGGCATCTATAGTGCGCTCCAATACATAGGTGTTACCTCCTCCGTGGGGATTATAGAATTCTTCTTCGGCTAACCCCAGATCATTCCTAAGTCTGGTAACAAATTCTGGGGTAAAAGTGATTGACATGGGACATCTATCGGGCTCTTCATGATTAAGCGCCATGAGCACTCGTTCACGGTGTTTCATTTTAACTCCTTTGTCCTTGCTGGCTTTCTTGGCATTTGCTCCCCTTTACTGTTATGTTAGAGTCACGGAAACTTAGGAAAATAGTGAGTTAAAGTCGAGTGAAACAATCCAAGGTTCAAGGAACCCTAGTAGTTATCTCATAGCTGAAAACCTTTAATACTATTATACGCATATTTAAACATCAGCAACAAGTATCAACCGAGATTAGGGATGCACAAAACTCTTTACTTGGATCGAAGTTATCGTTCTAATAAAACTACGAATAATCAAGGTAGTATTAGCACATCGGCAATGGTAATGATGGCAAAGAGAGCTGTGACCAAGACACCAATGACCACCAGATATCCACTGGGATGTCCCTAACAGGCTTTTTGCGGCGAAACATTGCTCTCCTACACCGATGTATAATAGTGTAGTTTGAGCTAATCGATTAATCAAAGCATCGTTCCTGTATGAAGAGATTTTGACATCTGCTGAACGACGGACTATTGTTACAATCAAGAATAGGCAAATCGGAGATGCCCCTTTTGAAACGATTCCGAATACTGGCAGTTGACGATGATAAACGGATCATAAACTTCCTAAGGTCCAAGCTGAAAGCCTCCGGTTATGAGGTATTCACTGCTAGTAATGGTGTTGAGGGCCTGGAACAAGCTCAAGCTCAGGAGCCGGACTTGATTGTGCTCGACCTCCTCATGCCGAAAATGGGTGGTCTAGAAATGCTTAAAGAACTGCGCAGCTTTTCGGCTGTGCCCGTAATTATGCTTACCGCTAAAGGCGCCGATGCTGACAGAATTAAAGGGCTCCAGCTGGGTGCCGATGACTACCTACCTAAACCATTTAATCCTGATGAACTGGTTGCTCGGATTGAGGCAGTGAGGCGCCGTCTTGAGCCAAGCGAAAGAATGAAAGTACCGGAAATATTAAGTTTGGGGCATGTAACCGTCGATTTCAAGAGGCATAGAATCTCTATCAGGGATGAGGAACAATACTTGACCCGAACCGAGTGGCTTTTACTTAGCCAGCTTATCAATAACACCGGCCGCCTCATGCTCTATGATGTTCTACTTACCTACGTTTGGGGGCCGGAATACCGCGATGATGTTCAGCTCCTGAGAACATACATTAGCCGGCTCCGAAGCAAGCTGGAAGACGATCCCATGAATCCCAAGCTGATTCGCACCATCCCCAGAACAGGCTACATCATAGACCAACCCCCATCTCAATAGATTGGCATAATCCCCAACCAAGAGACTCTCATACTAGTCTATGCTTCCTTAAGAGCTATTGACCTACAATGTCATAGTTTTGCAACTTTTTCTGCTTTCATTTTATGACTTTGTTATTTTATGCGTGTTACTATGAGAGAACAGATACAAATAGGAAGGCCAGAAATTCAAAAAAATTAGGGAGGTATACAAAAAATGCTAACCAATGCTGCAGTACATCCTACTTTACCAGTTGTAGATCTGGAACGTGCCCAGAAGTTCTATGAGGAGAAACTTGGCCTTAAGGTTATTCGAACTGATCCCTCGCCAGGGGCTGTACTCCAGGCTGGAGAGAACACAATACTCTACATTTACCAGCGAACAGCCACCAAAGCCGACCATACCACAGCTTCATTTACGGTTAAAGATACTGAGGCCACGGTAAAGGAGCTCAAGGAAAAGGGTGTGGTATTTGAAGACATCGACACACCAAATTTAAAGACTGTAGATGGCATTGCCACCATGGGTGAGATGAAAGGGGCTTGGTTTAAGGACACCGAGGGCAATATTCTGGCAGTGTCCAACATGTAGAAGTAGTATTCAGTAGCGGGGAATGGATTTCGACGGGTGAAATACTAAAAGGAAGGATAATATGCCAAGAGCGGAATCGGCAGTTACCATCAATGCACCAATAGAGAAGGTTTTCGATGCCATAGCAGACCCCGAAAAACAGATCCAATACACTCCAATTGCCGGGGTCAGTAACATAAAGAACAAGCCCGGCGAAAAAGGAAAGGAGGACATCAAAAATACTATTCCATATTACACGTGTCCACACTCCAAAGGCATGCCCATACCATAACGTATCAATAAAGGGGATAGGGTACCCCTATCCCCCTACACCATTAATTACGACTACTAGAAGCTGATATTAGCAAAAAGCGGGGCAGGTGTAGGTGAAGGGGCGATACATATGGCTAAGTAGAAGCTCAGAAGCTGTCCTCGATGTGATGGTGACATGTTTATAGATAGAGGCTTGTATGGCTGGCCTGAACATTGCCTTCAGCGCGGCTATACCAACGACTTAATAAGCAAGGTTGAGTTAGAACAACAAGCTTGGAGTGAGAGGGAAAGGGAGAGAAGGGCATTATAGAATCTAATCGCCATCAAAGCATTATTAAGGATATCGATACATTAAAAATGATGGTCGGTGCAATACGGGTCTGAAGGGGGATAGTATGATAAGGGCAATTTGCAAATTTCGGGTAGTATTGCTTGGAGCAATTATTATCGCAGGCTTAGTTTCATGCACATCCGATCGGACAGTAACTCCAACGCCGACACCAAGTCAAGCAACTGTACCCGTGTGGATGGAAATAGAACTGACAGATGTAGCAACGGGAGAGACATTCAAAATTGGTGACTTCAAAGGAAACCCAATCCTGCTAGAGAGCTTTGCCGTGTGGTGTCCCACTTGCCTGGCCCAGCAGAAAGAAGTTAAAAAAGTCAAGCAAATCAAGGGCGAAAACATAATACACATATCCCTTGACACAGATCCCAACGAAGATGAAGATAAAGTCAGAGAACATATCGAAAGAAACGAACTTGACTGGTATTTTGCCATCTCCCCGATAGAACTTACTCAGGCACTTATAGACGAATTTGGCCTTAGTTTCGTGTCAGCTCCAAGAGCTCCGGTAGTCCTGATCTGTGAAGACCAGTCCACAAGGTTTCTAAGGAGTGGGGTGAAGTCCGCTGAAGAACTAATTTCGGAGATACAGAAGGGCTGCCAATAATGAGCTTACCGGTTGTACTGTGGGAAGCGTTCTTGCTAGGGTTAGCCACGCCTCTCGGTGCAGTCTGCGTTCTGCCAATATACCCCGGTTTCTTAGTATACTTATCTACACAAGTCTCGGGCGAGCGAACCAGCCGGAAAACAATATTCCTCTTTGGACTTATTATCACTACCGGGGTCATACTGTTCATGTTTCTGATGGGGCTTATTTTTACTACCCTGTTAGAGGTTTCTTTGACAAGTATAGTTCAGATCGTCTCACCGATTGCCTTCGGTATCCTGCTGGTCATTAGCCTGATACTGATTGCAACCAGCATCCGATCTCTAGCAACCGGCGTGGATATCAATATCTGGAGATTTCTGCCAAAGGGTCGTGCCCCCATGGCTCGGAATCCGTGGGTAAGTGCGTTTCTTTACGGATTTTTCTTTGGTGCAATTGTGGTACCATGCAACCCCGGGTTTATTGCTATTCTGTTTACTAGAGCAGTATCAACTGTAGATTTTGCGCAAAACATTTTCCGCTTCCTATTTTTTGGGATCGGCATTGGTTTTCCATTATTGCTACTAGCAGGTATTTCTTCTGCAGCCACCAACACTATGATGAACTTCCTAACAAGATACGGCAAATGGGTGAATCTCATAGCCGGACTCACCATGCTGGGAATCTCACTGTATTACCTAATATTTGTCTTCAGAGTATTCGATACGCTATTCGAGTAAGGAGATAGCGATGAAGATGAGCTTCGTATTTTTATTGGCCCTGAGCATCCTTCTTACCTCTTTGATTGGCTGTATTAACCCAACTTCGGCTCCTCAGTCTACAACGCCAACCCCTGCGCCCACTCTGCCATCACCGCAAGATGAATACGAAATTAAGACAGATCCTTCAGGGATGAAGTATATAGTTGATCCAGACAAGATCGTGGGCGGGGGGCCTCCTAAAGACGGTATCCCATCCATTGATAATCCCAAGTTTGTCCCTCTTAAGGAAGCTGAACAGTGGATAGAAGACAATGAACTAGTTCTAGGTATTATATATAAGGGCGTAAAGAGGGTGTATCCTCTGCAAATCATGGTCTGGCATGAGATTGTCAATGACACTATTGCGGGTGATCCACTACTGATAACGTACTGCCCATTATGTGGTTCAGGTGTTGCCTTTGAACGAGTGATAAATAGAGAAACTGTTGAGTTTGGCACCTCAGGAAAACTCTATAACAGTAATTTAGTCATGTACGATCGAAAGACGGATACTTACTGGAGTCAGATCGATGGCTTGGCTATTGTTGGTGAACTGACCGGGATGAAACTGAAAATGGTAAGGATAGATACAGTCACCTGGGGAGAGTGGAAGAAGGCACACCCGGATTCAGAAGTGCTAAGCCAGGATACAGGTTTTAGCAGGGCTTACGGTGCAGATCCCTACGGTGGATACTATGAAAGCGATTTCATACTATTTCCAGTCGAAAATGAGGATGATAGAATACACTCCAAAACCGTTGTCTTCGGTGTGGAGATCAACAGTGCTTTTAAGGCTTATAGGGAGGATGATTTAAAGCAAGTTAAAGTAATCGAGGATACTGTTGGCGGAGTAAACATAAGAATAGAGAGAGAGGATGCTGGTACGATTATGGCAACTAATTTAGATACTGGAGAGGAAATTATTGCTGAAAGGGGATTCTGGTTTGCGTGGTATGCCTTTCATCCTGAGACCGGACTATATTCGAGATAGTAAGATAACATCTTAACGCCAATGAATAATCGGATAAGGAGGACTCACTAATGGCTAAAGCGATCTGGAACGGAGTTATACTAGCTGAAAGTGCCAGGTATGAAATAGTGGAAGGAAATGTCTATTTCCCACCGGAATCAGTAAAAAAAGAATATCTGCACGATAGCGGCACTGACTACGAATGCCCGTGGAAAGGCCATGCTGACTATTATGACATCATTATCGCGGATAAAGTTAACGATGATGCTGCCTGGTCTTATCCCGATCCTAAGCCGGCAGCCAAGCAGATTAAGGAGCATGTAGCATTTGAGCGAAGCAAGGGAGTGCAAATAGAAATGTAGCCGGTTTTTCAAGCAGTGAAAGCGGCCAGTCAATAAGGAGGTCTCAAATGGCTAAAGTAGACATTCTGATAATTGGAGCAGGTACTGACAAATATGACATCATATGTTTACCATTGAGAATTTTAGCAGGGGCCGGAGCTCCAGCCCATGCTATTCTAAAACCTGCAGCACACGATCAAGTATCAATAATATAAAAACCAATCTTGAATGAAGGAGGGTAACATGGCAGGTGTAAGAAGGGAGTTTGGTGTCGTTGGCCTTGGGCGCATGGGCGCGAATCTTTCACTCCAGGCCCTAGAAAAAGGTATGCGAGTTGTGGGTTTTGATATCAAAGGTATATCTGAAGAACTTAGAAAGGCCGGCATGGTGGAGGTTAACAGCCTCGTCGGTTTTCGCGAGAAGTTGTCACCAACCCGACCCATATTCATATATATTCCTGCTGGACCGATTGTAGATCGAGTTATAGACGATATCATTCCACATATAGACAAGGGTGACGTTATTGTCGATGCGGGCAACTCTTACTGGGGCGACTCAATACACCGCCATCAAAGGCTATCTGAAAAAAATATCAACTTCGTTGACCTCGGTACAAGCGGCGGCGTTGAAGGTGCCCGCCACGGTGCTTGCTTTATGGCTGGTGGTGATAAGGAGCCAATAGCACGAATCGAACCCATCCTGGTCGAGCTTGCTGCACCGGGAGGATACGTTCATGCCGGATCATCCGGGGCTGGCCATTTCACCAAGCTTGTCCACAACGGAATTGAATTCGGTATGCTCCAGGCAATTGGTGAAGGCGTTGACCTCCTTGAGCATTACCGGGAAAGACTCGACATTACAGAGATCCTTCGGTGCTGGCGTCACGGATCTGTAATCCGTTCTTGGCTTATAGACCTGATGGAAGCAGCATATCGAGATGAAGGGGGATTAGATAAGATACCTGCTTATGTCGACGACACTGGCGAAGTGAACTGGCTTGTCGACGATGCTATGCATATGGAGGTTCCTGTTCCAGTTATTGCACAAGCTGTTATGCATCTCATCTCCTCGCGTGACGACGATAAATTTTGGGCTCGGGCGATAGCGATGATGCGACACAGATTTGGAGGACACAAATACGGGCATGATCCGGCAACCGTGCGTGAGCGTCGGCAGGGGCAGATCAGCGATTTTATTCGCGATTAGTTAATAAAGGAACAAGATCAGAAGTCTAATGTACATGTAGCATTAATATCAAGGAACAGAAATAAAGGAGTGAGTTAGTTTTGGTCTATAAACCAATTAGTGACTACGGTATTATTGGGAATATGGTTTCAGCAGCCCTAGTCGCCAAGGATGGTTCCATTGACTGGTGTTGTCTTCCCAGATTTGATTCACCCAGCATATTTGCTGCCATCTTGGATGATGAGAAGGGTGGTAAGTTTGGTATAGAACCAAGCTCGCGCTTCGAATCCAGACAATTCTATTTGAATGATACCAATATATTACAGACGGTGTTTCAGACTGAAACCGGTACAGTAACGCTAACGGACTTTATGCCGTGCTACCGAAGAGCTGACGGTAGACTCGTACAGTTTAATGAAATCCATCGCATAGCAGAATGCACTCACGGGGAGGTCGACCTTGCGATTTTATTCCAACCTAAACCAAACTACGGCACGGTTAGTCCTTCTTTAGATACAACAAGGCATGGGGTATTGGTAACAGGTGCTGGAATTCACCTATCACTATCGTCTTCTGTACCCTTTGAAATTCTTGGAGATCATACCACGGCAACTGTTAAACTGCGGCACGGAGAGAAAGCTACCTTCGTGTTAAGATATGGCTCGGACAGACCGCTTATCGGGGTTATCAAAAACTCACTAAACAAACTTGCCAGAACAAAAACATACTGGCAGCAACAAGCAGAAGGTTGTGTTTGCTCAGGACCCTATCGAGACTACATATTGCGCTCTTATCTGGCTTTACATCTGTTGGTATACTCACCGACAGGAGCAATTGTCGCCGCTCCTACGACCTCCCTCCCAGAGGAAATCGGCGGCGAAAGAAACTGGGACTACCGTTTTACATGGCTTCGTGATGCTTCTCTCACTCTCAACGCCTTTTCGTCACTAGGTCATAAAGAAGAAGCGATCGACTTCATGAAATGGTTACTCAACGTATGTGACAAGTGTGGCCCTAAAGCACAAATTCTATACAATATTGACATTGAAGATCCCATTACTGAGAGAACGCTAGATCACTTGGCAGGCTACCGTAAATCCCAGCCGGTACGAATTGGTAATGCTGCTTATAGCCAGCGCCAGTTAGATATTTTTGGTGAAGTCCTTGAAGCAGCATACAACTACGTAAAGATCGGTGGTTATATAGGCAATAAGGACTGGATATTACTGGAGACATTTGTTGATGCTGCCTGTGAACTATGGTCAGAACCGGACAGTGGCATCTGGGAAGTGAGAGGAGGTCCGTTTCATTTTGTTCACTCCAAGGTCATGTGCTGGGTAGCCGTAGATAGGGGAATAAAACTAGCCCAGAGCTTGGGGCGAACCGAGAAGGTCAGTTACTGGCGTAAGGCTGCCGAGGAGATACGCAATGACATTCTGAACAAAGGCTGGAACCCGGAAAAAGAATCTTTTACCCAGCACTATGATACCGAGGCTCTGGACGCCAGCACTCTATTAATACCTCTTTTCGGCTTCTTACCGATTTCTGATGAGAGGGTACGGTCCACGATTAATCGCACTGTGGCGGAACTCAGTTGGAACGGTCTCCTGCGCAGGTACAAAACTGAGGAAACCGAGGATGGGCTTAAAGGCTCCGAAGGGGCATTCCTGTGGTGTTCATTTTGGCTAGTTCGCAACTTAATCAGATTGGGTAGAGTAGAGGAAGCCACCGAGTTGTACCAGAAGCTACTCGGGTATAGCAATCATCTGGGCCTTCTATCTGAAATGGTCAACCCTGTTTCGGGAGAAGTATTAGGCAATTTCCCGCAGGCCCTTACTCATTTAGCAGTGATAATAACAGGAATAGAGTTGACTGAAGCGATGCGAAAGAATAGGAGAGGTGAAGTATGAAAGCTGGAGCAGTAACACCAGGCCAGAAAAACAGCGCCAGATTAGTTGAAATGGAAGCACCGGTTATTTCCAGTGGTCAGGCATTAGTCAAGTTGCTAGAACTGGGCATAGATGGTACTGACATGGAGATCAACGGGGGTGATTATGGCGAAGCGCCACCAGACGAGGATTTTCTCGTCCTGGGGCATGAAGCGATTGGGCAAATCGAGAATCCTGGCAAAACGAAGCTAAGTAAGGGCGACTTCGTAGTGCCGCTGGTCAGGCGTCCTGACGGATGTGTCAACTGCCACAGCGGTAAACCTGACATGTGCATTGAGGGTAATTACCGCGAGCGTGGTATCAGGGGTGTGCATGGATTTCTGCGCGAGTATCTTGCCGAAGATTCAAGCTTTCTGGTGAAAGTACCATCAGAGTTACGTGGTGTTGCAGTACTGACCGAACCAACAAGCATTGCTACAAAAGGAATTGAACAGGCTATAGAGTTTCACAATCGAAGTGCCAATCCAATTAACATCACCGTGGTGCTTGGGGCCGGCCCGTTAGGCCTGCTATCGACTGCACTACTTAGACTGCAGGATTTCAATACATATGTGCTTGACATAGTACCAAGATCAAGTCCGAAGGTACACCTTATTGAAGCGATTGGGGCTACTTACTTGGATGGGCGTGAGTCAACCGTCACAGCACTCCCCCAAAAACTTGGTAACCTCGATCTGATTGTAGAAGCGACGGGCAACAGCACTGTAGCCTTTCAGGCAATTAGTGCTCTGGGAGTAAATGGCATACTATGCCTGATGGGCGTATCAACGGGTGGAAAACCTTTAGAAATCTGTGCTGATTGTCTCAACATGCAGATGGTGTTGGGAAACAAGGTGGTATTTGGCACTGTTAGTTCTAACCGCGGTCATTTTGAAAGATCAGTTCAGGCATTGGCAAACATGGAACAGAAATGGCCTGGCTGGCTATCAAGGCTAATTACTCGACGACTTACACTGGGCAAGTTCAAGGATGCGTTTGATCCTGCTCCAGATAATATCAAGACGGTGATCGAATTGACGTGACAGAATTACTATGACTTTCCCATTTTATTGCAAGAGAGATGGCGGTGATCCAGACTGTAAACATAAAAGTGGTAGGAGCAGAAAAGGAGGTGTTCAGCAGTGAAGAATTACGACGTTATTGTCATCGGGTCTGGTTGCGGAGCACTCATCTCAGATGAAGCCTCATCTAAAGGCCTCAAGGTTGCCATGATAGACAAAGGGCCTCTAATAGGCGGGACCTGTCTCAACTGGGGCTGCATACCTTCCAAAATGCTCATTTATGCGGCAGATAGAATAGTTGAAATAGAAGAAGCGAAGAAGCTAGGTATTGAAGCAGAGGTCAAGAATGTAGACTTTCACTCCATAATGGAAAGGATGAGACAAAGTAGGCAGGAAAGCCAGGTTTATATTAGAGAAGGTCTCAAACAATCCAAGAACCTGGATTTCTATGAAGGTGAAGGCTATTTTGCAGGTGACTACCTACTTGAGGTCAACGGAGAGAAACTTAAAGGGGAGAGGATTTTCATTGCATCCGGATCGCGTCCCTTCATACCTCCGATTAAAGGCTCGGAAAATGTGGACTACCTTACAAACGAATCGGTACTGGAACTAAAGGAAAGCCCGGATAGCCTTATAATCATTGGTGGTGGCTATATCGCTGTCGAATTCGGGCATTTCTTCGCGGCCATGGGCACTGAGGTTACCATTCTTGAAATGGCTGACAGGTTGGTTTTCTCCGAGGAACTGGAAATCTCTGATCTCCTGAAGAGTGAGTTGAGTAAGCGCATGGGAGTCTTTACAAACGCCTTAGCGGAGGAAGTAAAAGAAAGCGAGCACGGCGTTGTGGTTGTTACAAAGGATACTAATACCGGTAAAAGACGAGAATTTGTTGCACAAAGAATAATGATGGCCGTGGGTAGAAGGCCTAACTCAGACATATTAAAAGTAGAGAATACCGGGGTAGAGACAGACCAGAAGGGCTTCATCAAGGTCAACGAGTATCTTGAGACAAACCGAAAGGGCATTTTTGCCATTGGGGATGTCAATGGGCAGCAGATGTTCAGACACATGGCCAATAGGGAAGCTGAAATAGTTACGCAGAATGCCTTTTATGGCACGAAGAACAAAGTTGACTATAGCGCCGTTCCTCACGCGGTATACTCGCACCCTCAGATTGCATCGGTAGGCCTGACCGAGGCAAAAGCCAGGGAAGATTACGATATCCTTATCGGTAGGACGAAGTACTTTGATATTGCCAAAGGCGAGGCCATGATAGAAAAACAGGGTTTTGCCAAAGCCATAGTAGAAAAGGATAACAACAGAATACTGGGCTTTCATATCATAGGACCGTACGCCCCCGAACTTATTCAAGAAGTCGTCAATGCGATGACGTCGGGTGGGGGCATGGAAGAGCTGGGCCAGGGGATTCACATTCACCCAGCCCTCTCAGAACTAGTACAGTACACGCTCAATAGCCTTGAGGAATCATAGGCTCGACATGTGATAGGTTTATTTTTCTAAAAATAATTAACACAGGCAATTTCTAATGCTGATTAGGTGCGATTGGAGGTGATGAATGAAAGATACATATGATTTGGTCATCATAGGTGGTGGCGCCGCAGGGCTGATCGCTGCTCCATTCGCAGTGCAACTTGGCGCACGAGTTGCCTTCATAGAAAAGAACCGTATCGGTGGTGACTGCACCTGGACAGGTTGCGTCCCGAGTAAGACATTGATAAAAAGCGCCAGAGTAGCTTACCAGATGCGTACTGCTAGTCGTTTTGGCCTGGCACCTGTAGAAGCCGCGGTGGACCTGAAACTGGTAATGGACCATGTGCGTAGCGTTATTGCAAAGATATACAGCTATACTACACCAGAGACCCTGAGGAAGCAGGGAATACATGTTTTCTTGGGAGAACCGCACTTCGTCGACGCTCATACGATTTCTATTGGCGATCAAACACTATCAGCAAATTATGTACTGATTTGCACTGGAGCACATCCTTTCGTTCCCCCCATTACTGGATTGGATACAACCTCCTATCTAACTTATCAGAATATCTGGGACCTTAATGTCCTGCCGAAACACTTAGTCGTTATTGGAGGTGGGCCCATTGGTTGTGAGATAGCTCAAAGTTTTCGTCGCCTGGGATCCAAGGTTACTCTGCTGGAGGGTGGTGACAGATTGCTGCCCCGTGATGACAGCGACGCCTCCAAGGCACTGGCCGAGGTGTTTTGTACTGAAGGAATTGACCTGAGACTCAAATCTAGTGTGGAACGGACCTGGCAGGATGGGAATAACACTCACATAACCACCGCTGGTCAAGAGATAGTTTGCGATGCTCTGCTGGTTGCGATTGGGCGGCGTCCAAATATAGAAGGTCTCGACATGGAAAAGGCTGGGGTGAAGTATAGTGAGCAGGGTATTCAGATGGACAGACATCTACGCACCAGTCAACCCCATATCTATGCTGCCGGAGACTGCTTGGGGGGCTTCCAGTTCTCCCATTACGCTGGCTGGCAGGGATTCATTGCGGTACGCAATGCACTTCTACCGGGTTCGTCAAAAGGCATCACCGACCAGGTACCCTGGACTACCTTCACCGACCCGGAGGTGGCTCATGTGGGCATGACCGAGGAACAGGCACGGCAAAAACTGGGTGATGGCGTATTCACCAACATTTGGCCAATGAAAAGAGTAGACCGGGCACTAAATGAAGCCGAGGATACCGGTTTCCTTAAACTGGTCTACCGGAAAGATCGGAGACTCTTGGGTGTCACAATCGTGGCAGCAGAGGCCGGGGAGATGATTAACGAATGGGTTATAGCTATGAAACACAACTTTAAGGTAGACGAACTTGCCAGCGTTATCCACGTATACCCGACATACTCTACAGCGAGCATGCAGGCCTCCGCTGCCATTCTGGTAAAACGGCTACTGGGAGGCCTATCAGGCGAGGTTGTAAAGCGGCTTGCCCATGTCTCCCATTGAAAAGGAGCTAGCATGAACATAACAGCCAGACAAGGAGTACGGAATCACGTTTTTTACGAACTAACACGAAGCCTTTGTCCGAAATGCCGGCAAGTGGTAGATGCTCAAGTCCTCATCCGTGACCGTGCTGTGTATCTACGAAAGTATTGCCCGGAGCATGGCTGGCATGAGGCACTGGTCTCTTCTGACGCCAACTGGTATCTGAATTCGCTAAAATTTAATAAGCCCGGCTCGATACCGCACGATTTTACGATGAAAGTCAAAGAAGGTTGTCCTCGCGACTGCGGCCTCTGCCCCGAACACCAACAGCACACCTGCATCGGAGTTATTGAGATTACCGGTCGATGCAACCTGAGCTGCCCCACGTGTTTCGCCGACGCAGGTCAGGGATGCGACATGAGCTTACCCCAAGTGGAAGCTATTCTCGACAGGTTAATGGTAACGGAGCACGAACCGGAAATTGTCCAAATAAGCGGTGGGGAGCCGACTATTCATCCTCAAATACTGGAAATCCTGGAGGCGGCGAAATCTCGTAACATACGACATATAATGCTCAACACCAATGGTATCAGGCTGGCGCAAGAGCCCGATTTTGCCCGCCAATTAGCTTGCTATGAGCCAATCATCTATTTGCAGTTTGATGGTCTGACTGCCCACACTTATGATATTTTGCGGGGACGTGACCTTCTAGCCATAAAACAGAAGGCTCTGGACCACCTCGCTGAGGCAGGAATGTATGCTATTCTGGTAGCCACGATTACTCAGGGTATCAATGACAGCGAAATTGGTGATATTTTGCGCTACGGGTTAAAACACCCGGCAGTACTGGGAATAAGTTACCAGCCGGTAACTTTCTGCGGCCGCTTGCAAGGCAAGCCAGACTCTCTCCATCGCATTACCCTTCCCGACGTATTGCATAATCTAGAAGCCCAAACTGGAGGTATGTTCCGTGTCAGCGATTTCTTCCCCTTACCCTGCCCTCACCCCACCTGCTCTGCCTGTACCTATGCTTTTAAGGACGGTGATCAGATTATCCCGGTAACGCGATTGGTGAATGTGGAAGATTATCTGGACTTCATCACGAACCGTACAATTGTTAACCTTTCGGAAGAAATGAGGTCAGCTCTGGAGTCACTTTGGAGTATGGCAGCGATTATGGGTGGGGGAAAAACCAATAATGCCTTAAGCTGCGCTACCTGCAACTTTAGTCTACCATCGTTAGACTCTAAATCGCTGAAGGAACGTTTTTTCATGGTGCAGGTACACGGCTTTATGGACGAGTACAGTTTTGATCTCAAGCGGCTAATGAAATGCTGTGTACACCAGCTATTACCGGATGGTAGAGCGATACCACTTTGCGCCTATAATAACCTGGGATATCGCCAGAAGATCAAAAGGGAGACATAAAGTTGATAGAAAGAAAAGAGATGATGCAGAAGTCGGGGCAATTGAGTGTCCCGGTTATCATGGATAACGGTGATGTATTGATAGGACTCAACCAATCCAAGTTAGATAAGTTATTGTCTAAATAGTTGCTGGCGGGAATCACCATGATAGATATAAGCCTTTGGTTTATGTTTCCTGTGGCAGTAGGCATCGCAACTATCGCTATGCTAGCTGGTATTGGTGGAGCGGTTATGTTTACGCCATTCTTCATGCTCGTGTTAAGACTTGATCCACTTATAGCACTCGGAGTGGGACTCACCATAGAGATTTTTGGCTTTTCTTCCGGCGTGATCGGCTATCTGCGTAAAAAGGTCATCCGTTTCGATATCGTTAAGCAACTTATCATACTCACTATCCCAGCAACCATAATAGGAGTTGTATTAGGAAGAGTTATTCCTGTTTTTGCACTGAAGATATTATTGGCATTACTAATCCTGTATTTGGCCTACCAATTCTTACTACGAGGAAAGGAGTGTTTGCCAAAGGATCCCCGTTGTACCGGCGTAAGTACTATTCACGAAAAG
>SDBU01000453.1_pt1 | contig 57451 bp, 43 predicted proteins | sample 2277071 | NCBI WGS metagenome assembly SDBU01 (sample SAMN10397929, study PRJNA504765) | marine sediment metagenome | isolation source: marine sediment core GS08_GC12, 126 cmbsf | place: Arctic Ocean: Gakkel Ridge, Loki's castle | collected 2008 | reverse complement strand
TAAACGGTTGCGGAGAGCACGCATAAGAAACCGGCGGTTCTCACGACCTCCTCCGGATGTCGAAGGAACCACCGGAACAGCAGCTTTTGGGACAGCCTCAGGACGTCTGCCGCCCACACAATCTGAAGATTCAGCGGGCACAACGGATGGCGGACGTCTATCGTACCAGCCATCTGTCACTCTGGCGAAGGCCAGAGTCCAGTGGTGATGCGAAGAACTGGATTCCGGCGTTCGCCGGAATGACGAGTTACCGCGGTCGAAGGGTGGCAAGCAAGCCTGCTCCTGGCGATACGCGACAGAAAAAGCCGTGCGTCTACTCCATCGACTCCAGCCAACCTGACAGCCATGACTGGTATTCGTCAACATATCCAACCATGCCGACCATGCGACCAGCGCGCAGACCCACTACGATTCGACCATAGAAACTATTGTCGACGGCAAATGCCTTACCAATGTCGAAGGGTAGACCCTCCGGTGCACTGCCCAGCGCGCCCATCTCTTCGGCCAGGCCGGACCACTCTAACAGTATTGCACCGCCCGCATCTTCACACAGGAAGAGGGTGACACGATTGGTGTCAAGCAGGTAGTCCTGACAGTAAACCGCGACAAGGAAACTCTGTCCGAGAAAGGCCTTGGCGAAGTACCTGGCCGAACCTCTTACAGCCTTGTCGGATGGAAAAAGACCAAAGGCCGGCGGCAGTTGTGTCCCGCCTGGGAGTTGTTTGTTGATCTCATCGGCCAGGTTGATCAAGGCCAGACCGGTCTCATCGGATTGATCGAATCCGATCACTCGTACCAGCAAGTCGCCTTTGACGAATTCAACCTTCGATGGCGAGACATGGCCCTCGACACCAAATTTGGCTAGGTCGGCTTCGTCAGGGCGCAACATTGAGTACAGCCCGAAAGCGTTCACTGTCGAGTCGAAACGGTAAAGGTCCACGACCATTTCTGTTTCGCCCTTCCGGTAGTCGGCTGTGGCAACCTCGATGAAACCAAAGGTGTGGTACAGTTCGGCGCCGCCGTTGATGTACTCCCACAAATCCTGCCCAACGAAAGTACGCGGCGGGGAGCTACGCCCGACGCCAATCGCATCGTAACTGGCCGCCAGGTATCCGGCCGTGGTTAGATTGGTGGCTGGTTGCTCGCCGCTGCAAGCCAGGCCGAGCATGACTGTAATGATCGTTACCACGAGAAGAGTGTGTCTATCGTTCATACGGAATCTCCCTGGGAGGTTGCGATGGATCTTTTCTTCTGAGCAGTATCTGATTGTCCGGTGAACGCGATTCGCCCACGGACGTGACATACACCGCCGGTCGGTCGACTACCGGACAAGCGAACTCGCATGCGCCACAGCCGGTGCAAATATTAGGGTCGATGTATGGACGTTGCACGCGGACTTCATTGCCCTCTCGGTCGAGGACCATTTCTTCTTTGAGGTAGATACTCTTGGGCGAGGTGGGACACCATTCCTCACACACGATGCATGGGGTGGCCATCGCCCAGGGCAGACAGCGTCCCCTGTCGAAAAAGGCGGTGCCGATCCGGTTGGGCGGTGTTTCCTTGTCGCCGACCTTTTCGGTCATCGTCAGCTCGAGAATAGCGCCGGTCGGACAAACCTGGCCGCATAGCGTACACGATGGTTCGCAATACCCGATACGTGCAATCAGGATCGGTGTCCAGATACCTTCCATTCCGGACTCCAGAAGCGTCGGGTGCAAGGCGTTGTTGGGACAGACGCGCATACACTGGCCACACCGAATACAGCGAGCCAGGAAATCGTCCTCGGCGACCGAACCGGGTGGACGAATCAGGCGCTCGTTGGCATTGATCTCGAAACTGTCGCCGGAACGAAGCAGAGGAAAGAGCGCGGCGCCGCCGGCCAATGATGCTATCACTTTTCGCTTCGACATGTCCACTTTCTGAACGGGCGGAGGGTTCGTCGTGGTGCCTTCCAGGGTCGGGAAAAACTTGAACTTCAAAGAACCTTGCGGGCAGATTGCCTGACAGTTCAGACAAAGGTGACACTCCGGCTGTCGCCATCGAGCGCCGATATCCGGATTATCCGCGCCCTGACAGCTCAGCAGACAGAGGTTGCAGTGGTCGCAACTTTCCTCGTCTTTCTGAAGTCCGAAGATGGCAAAGCGTGAGAAGATACCGAGCATGGCGCCCAGGGGACAGAGACCGCGACACCAAAAGCGCGTAAAGACACGGTTGAGAACAAGGATCGAGCCGAACAACAGAGCGATAGTCAGGATACCGTGAAAGTGAACGCGGCGAAAGTTCAGCAGTGTCGGTACGACAAGGTCATAAACAGACTGGGCGGCATCGGACATCGGCGCCCAGCCGAATGACTTTACCCAACCCAGAGCGCCGTCGGCTGCGGCGTGCGTGGCGGGCAGCACCACCGTGCCGATCGAACGTGCCATCAAAGGAAGTGGATCCAGCAGTCCGGTCTGAAGGGTGCCAAAGAGAGCCGCGGCGATCACGAACAGAAAAATATAGTACTTGATGCGTTGATACTTCCTGTAACGATTCGATTCGATTTTGCCCTTACCCCTGAAACTCAGTCGTTCCGACCGGATTTCGGATAGCCAGTGATTCAACGAACCCAGTGGACAAACCCATCCGCAGAAAAACCGTCCAATAAAAATCGTGGGGATCAGGATGACCAGCGACCACAAGAGACCCTTGAAAAGAGTGCCGTTGGCCAGAAGAGTTGCCAGGGCCACTAAGGGGTCGAACTGAAGCGCTATCGACACCGGATAAGGTAGCGTAATCTCCGAAACCGTGGTCGGGTCGATGTCGATATCGAAGCTGGTTTTCAGAATCAGCCAGCAGAAAACGGCAAAGAACAAGACTTGCGAAAATCGACGAAGGTTGCGGATGGTCTGAATCGTCATTAGATGTTCTCTTTGTAGCCCACCGAACGGTAATCGATCGTGCCCAAACCTGCCTTCTCGGCCAATACGATATGTCCGACCCTGGCGGCATCAAGTCTAAGGAACTCCGCCGCTCGGGCATCGGCAGCCACCTGATCGGTGGCGCACATCACCGTGTGTTCGATGTTGACATCGTCCAGCGAACCTCCCTGCGGACCGCCGCGCATGAGTACGCGAGTGGCGTCGACCACCGTCAGAGTCGGGCGGCTGAACGAAGCCAGATCAACGATTGACTGATCGATCTCCTGGTGTAACTGATTGCGGCGACCGCCGAGGATACCGTAGAGATTCTTCATGCTGATAGTACACGACGTGAGCGAGTGATGTTTGACGATCGGCATGTTTATCAGACGGTCGGTCTCGATAAAGTGTTTCAGTACCGGCCAGGCGGTCAGCAGCTCTCCGCCGAGGTCCATCACGACGTAATCATCCCGCACCGGCAGGATCACTTCGGCGCCGGCTTTCTCGGCGGCCTCCCTGATCCCGGAACGCAGGAAGCATCGTCGTGCTTCACTACAGGTGACATCGGACACGATCACCTTGGATGCGCCGGCCTCGAGACAAAGTCGCACCATCTCACCGACTAGCAGGGGGGAAGTGGTGGCCGCCTGAGCGGCAGTGCGATCCCAACCGACGTTCGGCTTGATCGTTACCCGCTCACCCGGTTGGACAAACCGCTTGATGGAGCCAATGGCGTCGAGAGCATCGTACAGCGCGGCAGCATGGTTCTCATCTCTGGTCAGAGTGAGTTGCGGAAAACGGTTGTCGGGAGCAATCTCGAAACTGTGTTTGCCGACCATGGGGGGTTGGTAGTTGAACCATTGACGGTTGTTGAAAAACCATCCGGTACCACCGCACACGGCGGCCAGAGCCGTTGCCTTCGTCGTTCGCTTCAGGAATTCGCGTCTTTTCACGTTGTCAGTCCCTTATGCAGTGGTGATGCGCTACCCACTCAGGTGTTACTCGTTATCGTCAGGCCCTGTCTTCTTGAACGGCTTGGCGGTTACCCGCGATTCCTCATCCTCGTGGACAAACGGTTTCAGTTTTTCAAGCAGTTCGGCGGCAAGCCGCTCTTTTTGGTAAAGGACCTTCATGAGAGCGCGACCATTCAATTCGAAGAACTCCTCAAGTCCCAACTTGCGTGCCACAGCAGAGAGTTCTGCGAAGCCGGCGGCGTCACGCGTCCTGGTGATAAACTTCTCCACCGTGCCGAGTTTCACCGTCACCGCGCCGGTTGCACCGACCAGTTTGCTCGGCCCACCGTCCCGGACTACTTGTCGCAACTCCTCCTTGAGAGCTTCCAATTCCGCTTTGGCGGCGTTGCTTCGATCATAGACGCTGAGGTAACGGTCGGCCAACTGTTCGAGACGAATGGCCTCGCTCACGTCATCCTCAGTTTCGCCTGTCGTATCCTCGGCAAGCATCTTCTCATGGCGCTTGGCGGGACAATAGTCCTGGTAATCGCAGAAGCGACAGTAACCGCTCTCCTGAGCCGGAAAGTTGCCCAGCCGTTCGGCCTGATGCGTCTCGATGATGGTGTTTCTCAGTTCTTCGGTTAGCAGGTCGAGTTGGTCCGGGCTCAGGCGGCAACTAACTATCTCGTCCGGACGAAGGAAATGCTGGGCCAGTTCAATCGTCTCGTACTGAGGCCAGGTAGCGCGCACAGCCAGTTCGTAAATACCCATCTGCCAGCGGAAGGCGTCGTCTTGTGGGCGCGCCACGGTCATTCCGGTTTTGTAATCGCATATCTCGACCACGTCATCGTCACGGCGCCACAGTTTATCGATGTAACCACGAATCTTGAACGGCGAGTCGGGCAGTTCAAAACTCAGGTACAACTCGGTGCCGAGCATGGTTCCCTGATTGAACGGGCGGTGCTTGTCGTAGTGGCGAACAAGCATCTTCTCGCCGATGCGAATATAGTCATCAACCGTGTAGTAATCGCTGGTAACCTGGAGGGTCGTCAGGTCAAGCTTATCCCAATCGCGGTGATACTCGGCGACCGCGTCGTCCTCAGGCATCAGGATATCGTCAGCGCCGAGGCGGTAGAGTTTTCGTAGCACCCGGTGCATGACTGTACCGAGATGAGTATCCGGGGTGACCACTCTGGGTACTTTGATCTTGTCAACATAGTGGAACTTGAACTGCCGGGGGCATTGACGAAAACAGTTCAAGCTTGAGTAACTAAAAGTGGTCAACATAGTCCCAAGATAGTTTGAAGGCGGCGCGGACGCAATCGCATTCGACGCGGCAATCCGTTTGCTCTGGCTGTTTAGCTGCGAGGTTTCTCGACCAGTCTCGCAACCAGGTCATACAAGAAGCCGAAGCCCAATCCGAAATGTATCGTTGGGAATATGAGTGGTCCGTGCAACAGGCAGCCTATGTGCCTGTGTCGCTGCGCCAGGTATCCCGAGAAAAAAACGACCAGCAGGAGGTACAATCCCAACATTGTCCTGAGAAGCGATGCTGCCGACGACGACACGAGAGACAGCAACAGCAGCAGAGCCAACCCGACAATGGCTGCCGCCGCGAGCCACTGTACCGGCTGAAACAGCTTGTGTTTCGCAGCCAGCCGGAACCGACCCTTGCCGTAACGGACCATCTGTCGCCACAACGATGACAGCGATGATCGAGGATAGTAGCAGACGGTCAGTTTCGGCGAGATGCAGGCTTTCAGGCCATGCTGGTGAACACGGTAGTTGAAGTCCACATCCTCGCAGGCGTCGAAGGTCTCGTCGAAGAACCCGACCTTGTCAAAAACGGAACGCCGATACATGGCCCCCGACGAGGTCGGGTCGACCTCGGCTTCGACTTCCGAATAGATCTCCGACCCCGGTTTGTGGCCGAGAATCGAGGCGCGACAAAACGCCACCGATTTCTCAAATTCTCTGATGTCCGGCGGCGTGAGTGGTTGCGGTCGGCAAAGGCAATCCGCCGAGGTAGCCTCGAAGATTTCCAGCATGTCCTTCAGCAGTGTTTTGGAGGGAAGAAATGTGTGACCATCGAGCACTATGATGTATGGCGCGCTTGAGTTGTTGATGCCGATGTTCCGCCCTGACGACGGCAGGCGTGGCGGGTTATCCAGCAGTTTCAGCGAGCCGAATCGATCCTTGAAAGAGCCGACAATCTCGCGGGTGCGGTCCGATGATCCTCCGTCGACCACCACTACTTCCACCCGATCCATCGGGTAGTCCTGCATGTAGATCTGATCCAGGGTGCCGCCTACATGCTTTTCTTCGTTCAGGACCGGCATCACAATGGCGACGTCAAACCTGTCGTCGGTACTGTCCATGGGGCGATAGTACGCTGTAGTCCCATTCTCGACAACAAAAACTTGTGGTGATCGTCAGGTCGTGAGGTGTAGTCACGGCGAGCCTTCCGATTTCAGGTGCGGTCAGGCGACTCGCCTGACTGCCATCACGGGTGAAGGCTGGCGTCGTGTGGGGCCATATGAAGATCACACCACCACAACATGGGCATGTCGTTATGAGGGCTACTTATGGGACAGGATACACGGACCCTCATTCACTTAATGGGCTTAAACGTTTGACATTGTGGCTCCGGTCAACCATACTGGCGGTGTGAATTATTCAACGAAGAGCCCGCACCTGTTCCACATTCCGGTGATGGGCACCGGTTTCAGTATTGACACGCCCCTGAAAGTCGCGAAATACGGTATCTCGTCCGTGGTTTCTCTGGTTGATGATGTTCTCGTAGAACAGATGCGGCGATTCCATTGTGAAAGGCTTGGCCTGCCTTATGTAGAAATATCTGACAGCGACGAAGATCCCCGAGCCAACCGCATCACCGCCTACCTGGAACTCTTGAATGAGGTGGTCCGTGGTCAGGTTAAGGTACTGCAGTCCTCGCCATTTGAGTCAGGGAGCGAGATTACGCGCTACTTTGAGATGCTTCCGGAGGCACCGCTGAAGAGATCCTATCTTGAGATGCTCAAGATATCGGACCCCAAGCAAAAGACTGAGCGGCAGACTGCTCTGCGCCCTCAGGCCGTTCCCGGCAGCATCGATGTTAATATAATGACCAAACTGGACCGCGACGTCGACGATGGCGGAAAGAGATCGCCGGAGTTCGCCGATGCCTTGGCTGCTCTGAGAGGCTACGCCAGGAGTGGATTACGATCATCCATAATCTTCTCGGCCGGCATCAACCGACGCCTTTTCAGTTATCTCGCCAAGTTCGACGATTTCCTCCCGGATGACCACGACATTCTCCGTAAAAAAATCGTTCTGAAGGTGAGCGACTTCCGCTCAGCCATGATCCAGGGCAGATATCTGGCCAAAAGAGGACTGTGGGTTTCGGAATTCAGGATTGAATCAGGGCTCAATTGTGGTGGTCACGCCTTCCCTTCTGAGGGACACTTGATGGGCCCCATCCTGGATGAGTTTAAGCGCGAGAAGACGGAACTGATCGATGATCATCACAGAATCTACAATCGGGCGCTTGCCGCCATGGAACGTCCCCATGTTCAGTCACCGCACGAAGTTCGCATCACGGTACAGGGCGGCATAGGCACCGCCGATGAAAACAGGTTCCTCCTGCAACACTTCGGGGTCGACGGCACCGGCTGGGGAACGCCCTTCCTGCTGGTCCCGGAAGTAACAAATGTGGACGACGTTCACTTAAAGAGACTCTCGGCAGCCGCTGGTAGCGATGTGTACTTGAGCGACCGCTCCCCGCTTGGCGTCCCCTTCTGGATACTGCGCAACTGTGGAAGTGAGGAGTTACATCGCCAACGGATCGACACCGACGAAGCGGGTAGTCCGTGTCCGAAAGGCTACCTGGCCGCCAATACTGAATTTACGGATGTCCCAATTTGTCGGGCGTCTCGACAGTATCAACATCGGAAGCTCCTGCAGCTTGCCAGGTCCGACCATCCCACGGAGCAGTTGGGCGCCCTAAGGGAAAGGATATTGGTCAAGTCCTGCATCTGTCATGACGTTGGCGGCGGCGCGACCTTGAAACTTGGGATAGATCCCGAAGCGAGCCCGGCAGTCTGCACCGGCCCGAACATTGCGAACTTCTCTAAAGTCGCATCTCTGGAGGAAATGGTCAGCCATATCTACGGACGTTTATCTTTACTGAGCAGTTCCGACCGCCAGCACATGTTCATAAGCGAACTGTCAATCTACGTTGATTACTTCCGTCAGGAAGTTCAGGAAGCATCGGAGGGGTTGGTAGACAGAACAGCGAAATACTTCAGGGAGTTCAAACACAACCTGATCACCGGTATCGATTACTACCGCGATCTTGCCGAACAGTTCAGCGCGGAGCAGAAGGAACGGTTTCTGTTGGAACTCGATACGTTGTTCAGTGAGATAGAAGACGTTCTTCCAGGGACATCCGCTGCTATCTCGATCGAAAACGCCACATAGCGTAATGCCTTGGGACAGAGAGTGGTCCCAAACTGGTCCCAAGGACAGCATGCCTATCATAGGTGATAGCAGTCCACTATGGCTGTATCGCCATCCAGGTAATGGCAATCGGGGTCGTATCTGGAATTTCCAAAAAACCGGTATACTTGGAAACTCGAGTCCTGAAACCGGTCCAGTTTCCGGGCGTTCCCTGGATCTCTACTTCGGCCCTAACCGCCGCCCCTTCTTCAAGGTTGAGCGCGGGACCTCTTAGAACGACGATGACAAACATCTGGGGTGCTTCAGCTGCCGTAAACGGGGCCTCAAAGTATATGGTGTCAATCGCTTCCGGATCAAGTTCAAGATACTCGCTATTCACAATGGCATCCAGTTGTCCGGATTCCGCTCTTCCGGTTTTGGGCGCCTGCCAGGTACCATTACCGTCCGCATCGGAGGTGAGCACATGGCCATCGGCCGCATCGGTAGGCATCTTGAACGCATCCGTTTGCGTCTTTCCGGCGACGTCCAGCTTAGTATCGGGCGATAAAGTGCCGATACCGACATCGCCGCTAATATAGGCATCTCCGTTGAAGTAGCCCGCCCAACCTCCGGCCTGGGTGATGTGAACGCCGTCGCCGTTCGCGTTGGTAACCCGCAATCCATGATTGCCCGAGTTCTCAACCCAGAGGGCGCAGGCGCTGGTGGTGCTGACCCGCACGCCTCTTCCGGGACCTGTTTTCTCCACGTTGAGTAAGGGTTGACTTTCCGACCCGACTATATGCAGCCTGTTTGTTGGACTCGAAGTACCGATGCCCACGTAATCAGAACTGGTTTCCAGTCTCACCACACCGCCATCGTCCACCCAACCGGCCGCAGGACTCCCGGTGGCGAGGGCGCCGGCCGAGTCGGCATACCCGGCGTAGTCAGCCTGCCACGCCTTGTAACTGTATGACGTAGAGGACAACCGCGCGCGCGGGACCATCTCAGGATCGGACCCGACCTGAATGCCAAGCCAAAGGTCGGCGTGATTGGTCATGATCCACGGGGGGAGCCCTTCTCTCGAACCGAGCAACCAGTTGAACAGACCGTTCGTCACCTGCACCGGGCAGTTCGGGCTGATCCATTCGCGGACCGTAGGTGACGTGCTCGTCGCATCGCTCCAGATGGTGAACGTGATCAGGTACTCGTCGTTGGCGACGGGATCGCCGCCCGAATCAGTCAAACGACCCTGGTAACTTATGAGGTGCGGGACACCGTCCAGAACCTGAGCCTGAGACGGGGCCGTCGCAATTATGGTGGCACACAGTAGCATTGCCAGTGCCGCTCTAGGGACAAGGCCTTTGCGCATTTCTCTATCTCCTGTTGGAGTTTTCTTCTACTGATTCCGGCCAGCTGTCGGTCATAGTGTAGCTGTTTCTGGGAATATAGGCAATACGGACCGTTTTTACCATCGATTTTTTGGGTTTCGGTGGTGCGGTTCTGACCATTGATATCCAGTCTGCGTCCGTTAGCGGGCGCATATCGGTCACACTTGTCGCTGCCGTACACACCACAGTTCAGAGGAATCAGTGAATTGTTCGTTCACACACCGGGGACTAAAAGTCCCTTGCATCTTGGTGGACCTTAATGTAACTTCTTGACGCATTGCCAATTGCCGGAGTGGTGGAATGGTAGACACCAGGGACTTAAAATCCCTTGGTCCTTAAGGACCGTGCCGGTTCGAGTCCGGCCTCCGGCACCACAAATGAATCTGTCTTGTCGCGTGTCGCGACTTGAATGCAAACCGGGAGTTTCTTTATGCGTTATGCTGTTCTTGTCCTTCTCCTGATCGTAGGAAGTTTTGTGATCAATGTTTCACCCATCGGTGCGACTGAGGTGTCACGAGTCGAGTTTGAAAGCCACCATATCCACCTGACCCTCGATGTACCCGCGCATCAGGCGACGTTCATTGATGAGGGAGAGGTTGCCGTCACAACGGGATGGAATCTGTTCTACCTGAACAAAACGGCCACGGTGGGCTCATTCATTCTGGCTGACGCTCCGGTAGAGTACTGGGCGGTGACGCTGGCTGACAGTGGTTCGATTCCAGCAGAGGTTGTGCCGCATCTCGTCGAGTTCGAGGCGGATGTACCGGCGCGACTAGTGTTGTTTAACTCCAGAGTGATCGGGGAACAGCCGTTTTCTATCGAATACTCCGCCGAGTTCTTTGAGGATGTCAGCAAGATGCGCTTCTCGCGCGAACGAGTTGGGGGAGAAGTGTCGGGCACAATTCTAGAACAAGGTGCCTACCTGAGTTCGGGAGCGTATTTCTACCCGGTCGGTGATGAGTCGCTGGTCAGCTTCAAACTCACGGCTGACATTCCGGAAGCATGGGAGTCAGTCAGCGACGGCAATCGGTTTTCGTCCGAGGTTCGTAACGGTCGGAAAATCCAATCATGGGGGAACCCGTTCAAATCCGATGGTTGTATGTTCATGGCCGCGCCGTATGTGACAAAGTCAACGATGGTCGACAGCGTGGAAGTCTGGTGCTACTTTTTCGAGGCTGACACCGGCCTGTTCGATGAGTATCTTCCGGCCACCGCTGATTATATTCGCATGTACTCCGAATTGATAGGCCCCTACCCGTACAAGCGTTTCACGGTGGCGGAGAACTTCTTCTCGACCGGATACGGCATGCCGGCCTGGACGCTCTTGGGACAGCGCGTGCTCCAAATGCCGTGGATTGTAAGTACATCTCTGGGCCACGAGGTGCTGCATAACTGGTGGGGCAACAGCGTGTATGTCGATTATGACCGAGGCAACTGGTGCGAAGGGGCAACTGTCTACGGCGCCGACTATCGCTACAAGTTGATGCAATCAGAAGAAGCGGCCAAGAGCTATCGCAAGGATATCCTGAAGCAGTATCTCGCCTACGTCGACGAGGTCAACGACTTTCCACTTCGTGAGTTCACCTCCCGCAGCAGCCCGGACACGCGCAGTATCGGCTACGGCAAGGCGATGATGGTGTTCCACATGATCGAAGAAGAGATCGGAACGGACGCCTTCTTTGCGGCATGGAGACTGGTCTACGAACGTCATATTGGTGAGAAGATCAGTTGGGAAGAGTGGATAGCGGCCTTCGAGGAAACCAGCGAAAGGGACCTTTCGTACATTATCCCGCAGTGGATCGACCGGGCCGGTGCGCCCATGCTCACGATCGATTCTGCGAGTGTCATAGCCGGCGACGAAAAAGGTTGTCAGGTCCGTATCTGCGTGTCCCAGGGGGTGCCTCAACCCTATCATCTGAGGATTGAACATCACAGGACTGCCCGTAGTACACGCCTTCGAAGTCCAGTAACGTACGAAGAAACGGCCGAATGTCACAACTTCGAATCATCACCTTGTGCAACGGCTTTCGAAATCGATCCCGACTACCACCTCTTCCGCCGCCTGCATCCCGAAGAAGTCGAGCCTATCGTCTCGGCCATCCTGGGTGCTGACGAACACCGATTTGTGTGCGACACGAGCGACGAGCCGGCCGTCAAGTTGTTTACCGCTTTTGCTTCCAGCTTCACCGAGGATTCAGCAGGAGTAAACGGTTACGGTTTGCTGCAACAGCCTGATCGCAGCTTCGTGCCGATCATGCTGAACCCGCCGGAGTTGCCGGCGTACCTGGTTGACCGGGTGAAGATTAGTGACGACTCGGTAAGCGTGCAGGAAACCAGCTACCCAAGGTCCGGTCATACTTTTGTGCTCACGGGGGAAAAGCATGACGGCTTCGACAAGTTTATGGTGATTATCACAGATGACTATGAGTCGCTGCCACGTCTGGGACAGTTGGTGCCGCACTATGGCAAGTACTCCTATCTGGTCTTTATGGGTTCGCGCAATATCGGCAAAGGGCAGTGGGAGGTCGCGTCTTCGCCGCTGAAAGTGAAGTTGTAACCGATAGCAGTTCGTCCACTTGACTCGTCCGGTAGCCGCACCTACCTTGCGGTATGTCGAAGAGACTGATCTTCGCAGTTCTAGCGCTTGCCTTGTTCCTGCTACTGGCAGAGGGGGGTGCCCGTCTGGTTGAGCGCGGAGCCGGACGATGGACTGACGACGCCGTTGGTTTGTCAGGTTGGCAGGCGAAGTTCTTCGGCTCCATTTTCAACTGGCACGAACCGGATCCCGACCTCCTCTGGCGGTTCAAACCGAACCTCGCCAATCGATATATCCAAACTAACAGCACGCATACCATCGGTCCTGAAATCAGCCATCCCAAACCGCCGACCTCCTTTCGCATCCTGCTGCTTGGCGACTCCTCGCCGGTGGGACTGGGATTAGATTCTTACTATCTGAGTTTCGGGCCACAGCTACAGATGCATCTTCAGGACTTGTATGGCGAACGCCGAGAAGTGGAGTTAGTCAACGCCGCCGTGTCCGGATATACGAGTGAGCAACTGGTCCGCTATCTCGAGTTGCACGGATGGGGGTTCGAACCGGATATCGTCATACTCTACTGCGGCAACAACGACGCCTCGATCTCCGGTTTTCAAAACGATCGCGAACTCCTGCACAATCAGCGTCTCAGTCAGTTGCGTGCTCTGCTATCGCGCACAGCCTTGTATCGGATCTTACGGGCAGCATTGGCGCCTGGTCGTTCTTCAGCGCCATCGCACGAAATGGTACTTCAGGTTAGAGTGACTCCAGACCAGTACCGCGAGAATCTGGCCGCCATTGCCGAGCAGTGCTACCGACGAAACTGCCCGTTGATAATTGTGAAACCACTGGTGCCCCTTATGTGGCCGGCCGGATTGCAGTTCAAACCGTTCCGTCGTCTGAAGGGATCCGATGGGCAACTCATAATACCGGAACCGTTGGCTGAATGTTTGAATCGGCCCATCCGATACTGTCTTGACCGCGAGCGGATGCCTTCGTGGTATGACAACCCCGACAAGTTTACACGTCTCGTATATGCTTCTGCTTACCGGGATACCCGGCCAGCCGCGGAGGCCATGTCATACTATTCTATGCAACTGAAGGTTGATCCGCAGTCGCCCATACTCTGGAATAACCTCGGAGTTGCCTCTTGGGAAAATGAACGGTACGTTGAGGCCGACAGTTGCCTGCACAAGGCCAGACAGGAGTTTGCTCGCGGTTGCGACAGTCTGGCCGATCCGGCGTCACAGGCACTGGGGACAGTGTTTCTGTTCAACATCGGCATCAATCTCCTGAGCACGGCGCAACATGTTTCAGCCACGCCACAGTCCGACACAGCGCTTGCTTTCGCTTATCTCGACTCGGCGTTGCAAGGGGACTACCTGTCGTTGCGAGTGAAGCGATGCTATCTTGAGCAGATCGATTCGCTCGGAGAAGAATGGAAGAACGTCACGGTTGTCGACCTGCCGACTGTCTTTGCGCAGAACGGCGGCGAGTCGCTTTTCATTGACCATTGTCATCCCACGGTTGAGGGTCATCGGCTCATCGCGCAGGAAATACTTGAGACGGTGAAAACAGGACTTGCATCCCATGAATGAGCGCGGACTGGCTGCGATTGTAACGCACATTAAATATCGGATGCCACGATTTTCACTGGAATCCACCAGGCGTTGTGATAGGCATGACGAATGAGAGGTTTGCCATGAATCTTTACCTGGTACAGCATGCTCTGGCCATACCGGAGACGGAGGATATTCAACGACCGCTCTCGAAAAGAGGGCGGGACGAAACGATTCGAATTGCCGGATTCCTGTCGATGCAAGCGAACCTGCGTGTGTCGCGCATACTGCACTCCGGCAAACTGCGTGCTCAGCAGACGGCCGAGATTCTGGCCGAAGGCATTCTGCCTGAGGGTGGCGTCTCCGCAACCGACGGACTCAAGCCGATGGATGATCCGGCGATCTGGATCGATCGGCTGACTGCCGAGGAGAGAGACATCATGCTGGTCGGGCATCTGCCGCACTTGAGCCGACTGGCGTCCCGCTTGGTCTGCGAGGACGAGATCAGGACGGTAGTAACATTCAGGAACAGCGGCGTAGTCGCGCTGGGACTCGACGATAACAACGTCTGGTCTGTATCCTGGATAATTACGCCACAGCTCTTGCCCCAATAAGGGGTGAGCTACGCCAACAACTTGACAACTGCGCCTTCCTTGCTTATTCTCTGTGAACTGTCCAACAAGCTAAGACTGCCAGGGCACGTTTGATGAAGGACGACAGCGGTAAATCGAATCCCACGTTTCTGAAAGAGTTCTTGTGTTGTCCGGCGAATCGCCGACGGTTTGACGCTTTTTTTGAGTTCTGCTGGCGTCACACGAAAGCCTATCTGTGGTCACAGAAGGCCAGGGGGCGGCGACTCCCGCTCGACCAGTTCGCCGGTCGCAGCCCTTTGGATGATCTTGCTGTCGATATCCTCAGCCGCGTCCTCGTGCCTGTCAAGGGCCGTACCTGTGGAGAACTGTTCGATTACTTTCGTACGCAGGGTATTACGACGTTCGAGGACGAGGATCCGGCGCACCTTTACGATCTGTTCCGCCCTTATTTATTCACAAAGATTCGCCAGCAGCTAAGTCATATCGCCGGCGAGGCAGACCCAGCCAGGGCCAACCTCAAAAGACGCTTCAAAGACATCCTCGCTGGACCGGACTACCATACGTTTTCACCAAGTGGCGGTAATGAGCGTTACGTCGGGGTCTTGAAGTATGAGCGGACGATGCCGGCCGATTGTCCCCCAATCTCATTTGAGGAGCTCTTGTTACTGGTTGAAGAGTGCTATCTCCGCAGCCTCAACCGTACCCAATGGTGTCGCGCCATTTTCGAGGCGTTGAATCGAGTCGGGTCCGTTCAGAACTTCATCGAGATTTATCGGCTTATTCAGGCGGTGGTTATTGTCAATATGAAACATGTCGATGTCGAAGGTCTCGCGCCGACGCACCCGCCGGGAGCGGAGCATAGCCTGATCACCGGGGCGATCACCAAAGCTCGAACCGAAACCCTGCACTGGGCGCGAGAGGTTGTCCTTGCGAAGTTCGTGACCGATGGCCGCCTTACCGAAAACTATGCTCAGCGGCTGCTTAACGCCTGCGAGCAATATCTGATCGATCTCGCCCACTCGTCAGGCGTAGACCCGCTGCCGGTATACTTTCGCGAGGTGATGCCGGAGGTGGAACATGATCGGTACTTGACGGATTTCAAGCACATCTTCGAGACCTCGATCCATAAGGCGAAAGATGATTTTGAGAGTCGGTTGAGAAAGTATCTATAATGAAGTAACTTAGTTACTAGTTGGTTAATGTGGAAAAGTATAAGCGAGATTCACTGCATCCACCGCGCGAGAGCCTGATCGCCTTTGTGGAAAAACGGCTGGAGCCAGCCGAGGTCAAGCAAATACGTCAACACCTGGAGGTCTGCGAGTTTTGCCGCGAGTTCTGCGATGATTACAACTTGCTGTACGAATCGCTGAGAGCCGCACAACAGGAAGAACTACCGCCGGAAGCACAGGCGCTGGCTGATCGCTTGTACCACGCGGCGCTGACCGGGCGGGTGATTCCCTTGCAGATTCTCAGTCCGGGTGTGGACGAGCGCCAACTGCCGCTGGCCGCTGATGGCGACCGGCAAGCCGGCTCTTCCTCCGATCGGGCGCTAACGCTGTATTCTGAAGATCCGGAAATCGTCCTGCGAATAATGAGCGGCCCTCAGCCGGATGACAACTACGTGCAGCTTATCAGTGATGACATGAGTCTCGTTTCGCACGTGTTGATCCGGGCGCCGCAGTTGGGTCGGGAGTTCGTTACCGATGACCACGGCCGGGCGGAGTTGGGGGACGAGCGGTTGGAGATCACCGACGAGGTCAAGTGGCAACTCAAGATGCCGGACGCCGTCTTCGACCTCGAACCGTTGACATACGATCCCAACAAAACAGAATACTCGCGGCAGGTAACCCTTGAGACGGACCGGCAGGACAGGGTTGAGGTTACTTTTGAGCGCAAGACCGAGGGCAAACAGATTACGCTGCGCGTGCTCGCACTGGATGGCCGGGAGGATTTCGGTGACGTCAAGGTCGTTGTCAGCACGCCGCAAGCCAGCAGTCATGCGCAGATCGGGGACGACAAAACGGCTACATTTGCGATCGACGATTCTGACAGCACCGTCAACATCAGGTTGTTCACCAAATGAAACCCTCACCCCTTGAGTTCGCGCGTGAGTTCGAAAAGCTGAAAAGCGACCTGTCGCGACTGCCCTCAGCAGACCTGCGGTTGTTTTTGCTTGTGCGCTTCTGGGAGCAACTCGCGCCCGTTGCTGGAAAGTCAGCCTATGAGAGCTATCTAAACGACTACCGTTCGCTTGTGATCGGCCTGGTGCAGGCCGATGCCCTGTCCGATCTCACGATAGATTCTCTGAACCGGGTTCGCCGTGTGCTGGATGACCTGGTTGCCGTGAGCGGCGTCGACTCGGCCCCGCCAGAACTCCGGGCAGCGACTTCGACTGTCATATCTCGCTTGGCTAACCTGTATTTCTATGTCGGCGCTGTCGACGAAGGGCTGGCACTATGTCTTGAACTGAATGGTGGCGATGACCTCGCTCTGCCTGCCGATTCTGAGATACGCGGCCTGTCACCCCTCGATACACTGCGCGTGCTCTATGACAAGTACCGCCGAGATTACCCTGAGTTGAGCACGCTGCTGCAAGGCATCCTTGCCCAGTGGGAGGAGGACGCTTTAGCCGTCGAGCATGACCGGGTCTGGTGTCTATTCGTCGATAAGGAAGGGCAAGGCTACGCCGCCACCGGTCGGATGCGGTTGCTCCGCGGCACTGTGGAGCAAGTTGCAGCCAAAAGAAAAAGCAGCTCGCTGCCCGACTTGATCGGCCCGCCCGATCAGGTGGCGTTTGATAATCAGGTGAAGACGCCGGACGATCCGTTCATTGGCGTGGCGTATGATTCGCTCAAGGCGGTGCGGACAGGGCTGCGCAGTGCCGGCTTTGCGCAACGCGCTGAGGGATCGTATCGGGCGTTCCTTTCAATCGACGGGAGCAACAGGACCTTCACCGGGGACTCGATCGGGTTGGCCGTAGCGCTGGTAGCTTTCACGCAGCTATTGAAGCCGGAGGTGATGCGCCAAGAGCGGTTTATCGCATCCGATATTGCTGTGACCGGCAGCATCACCGCCGACGGCCGCATCACCCCTGTAAACAATGACTCCATTGTGGCCAAGATCGAGCGCGCCTTCTTCTCGCACGTCCGCTATGTCGTCCTCCCAGAGGCCAACCTCGCCAGCGCCCGCGACACGGTCAAACGCCTGAGCAAACAATACCCCCGCCGCAAGCTGCGCCTTGTGTCCGCTGCTCACCTCGATGACGTGCTCAACGACCGCAACATCATCCGCTCGGAGAAAGTCTGCTTCGGGGCATTCATTACCAAAAAAGCCGCCCGCTACAGCCGCGCCACGAAGGTCCAGGTGCCGCTGCTACTGGGGCTGATCTGGCTGCTGTTGGCAGTTCTGTGGCCGCAATACTTTGATCCGTGGTTTGATGATAACCCTCAATATGTGCGACTGACCGAACGCGGATTTGAAGCACTGAACAAGGACTCGATACCTGTGTGGGATGTGGAGTACGAGTGTGATTCCATTACGTCAAAATCAAAATGGGAGATACGTGATCTTGATGGCGATGGCAAGAACGAGGTGGCGTTTGTTCCAGAAGCTTCAAAAACGTTGCGTTGTGGAAGTAATGCAAACCTCTTTGTTTACGACTGTGATGGCGATCTGCTGTTTCAACGATATTGCGCAAAAGACGATGAGTACCCTGGCACCCAACCACCATGTGGTGTTAATCCAGTGGGGGTTGAGAAGGTCGGTGGCAGAACCATAATCATAACAGGAGCCACACGATCCTTTCCCGCTCGGCTATACCTTATGTTTTGGAATCCTGAAGGCGACTTGCTCGGTTGGTATATAAACGCCGGGTACGGTGGAGCGTTTGGTAGCAACTTCCTACGCTATTCCGATTCGCAATTCGTATTCCTGGGCTACAACAACAGGATGGAAAGTGCATGTTTGTATGTTCTGGAGCCATATTCAAGTTATGGCGTGTCTCCACCTTATACCGATCCAAACATCGACCTTGATAATGTGAAGCGGGGCAACCAGATGTACTATGTACTCTTTCCGCGTTCTGATCTGAACAACTCGGCCCGATCTCAGTACAACTACCCTTCCAGAATTGTCGCTGAATCAGACAGCATCAACAGGGCGGACATCAGTGCACTTGACTCTCGAAACGCTTATGTTAGCTATTATCTTAATCATAACTTTCGTGTTATCGACGTGAAAGTCGACGACGCGTTTATCGTCAACCGTAACACACTTGTTTCCAAGGAGTTGCTCCCTCCGATTGATTGGTCAAGCTACCTTGCAAGGATGCGCGATATGGTGATCTACTGGACCGATTCCGGCTGGGTGACTGAGGGCGAACTTCGAGCAGCCGAAAAACGGTAGGTCAAGCGGCCTGCCGCTTGACAAGTGTGACTCGCTCGCGTCAAGCCGACAGGCGGCTTGACCTACATCTACTGGAAATGTGGCCACATCTGGCCAATAATCAATTAGAAGACTTTCTTCGCGTTTTTTAGAGAAAATCTCTACAAAACCAACAAAAGGTGGCTACTGGTAATATGTAAACAATTAAACAAAGGAGTACTTATGTACCACAAACTCAATTCATTTCTAACCCTTTCAATCATAATGGCTTTTACATTTGTTAATGTTCAAGCTAATGATTGGTGCGATGATTTTGAGGGTTACCCGCCCGGTGCATCAGTTGGTTCTAACTGGGTATTATCTGGTAACATCTCAAGTATTGCTGATCCAAATGTTGCTTATGCCGGTAACCAATCTCTCAAGATGTTTGGATTAATAGGCAGTTGTTGGGCGGCAGTTGCTCATCGACCATTAGAAACGACCTTTCCGATGACAATTACTGGCGCCGTGCGAAATGGCACAGAAGACCTATTCGGGTGTAACCCTTTTAGAGCACAAATGGGGTTGAGATATGGTGATGATTGGACTGATCCGACCGGAATAGGCTTTTTTATGTTTCTTGAAAACGGTGATCTAATACTCTCTGGATCTGCTGATCCTTACGATACTCTTACTGGCTTCAACTTAGAACAGTGGTATGAGTTTGAGATAAATATCTGGATAACTGATGATAGTCTAGTACATACTGAGTATTGGATAGATGGAAACAAAGTCGGTGAGTATTCTCGAGAAGTGGCTGATTTTCCATATCTTCTACAGGTGACACATCTTGATATAAGTGCTCTAGAGGGTTCAGTTTGGTATGACGAGATATGTGTAGGTTCCTACAATCCTGCCAATCCTGCTTCCCTCATCATCCCCTCCGTCTCCGCCCTCCCCTGCGACGACTCGTGTGTGGTGCAGCCGGTACAGATTCAGGCGAGTGACGCGATTGCGGGCGCTACTATACCGATTGATATACCAGACGGTGTCGAGGTCTGTGGCTGGTCGAGAGAGGGCCTCATCACCGAAGACTGGGATTTCGTTTTCGATACGGTTGCCGAGAATTACGCCCTCATAAACCTGGCGAATCTCCAAGGTGACACCATCCCTCCTGGCACCACCACAGTGGCCTATTTGCTCTTTCACGCTCAGCCGGAGTGCCTGACCAATTCCTATATTCACTGGGATACCACCCTTTCAGAAGACCCCTCAAAGCAACTCAAGTTTGCCGATGCTTTCGGCCAAGCCGTCAGTCCCGGCTTCGACCCCGGTCGCGACTCAACTGAAATCCTCGGTTTCATGCCAGGTGACTTCAATAATGACGGTTCAGTCGACATTGCTGATTTGGTCGCTTTAATTGATAATATGTTCAGGGACGGCCAGCCGCCGTGCGTGATGGATGCTGTGGACGTCAACAGCGACTGCGGGGGACCGAATATAGCTGATCTTGTCTATCTCATCAACTACATGTTCCTTGGCGGTCCGGTTCCGGAGTGTGGGTGTATTTCGAACGGGGTATTAGCAAAAGTCGTCGTGAATGCGGACATAGTTGTCGGTTCTGTGTTCAACGACGGCCTCACCACAATCTCACTCACCGCACCGTTCGACTTGCGCGGCTTGGACCTTCAGCTTGCTGGTCCCGATGGTGCGGCACCGGTGAAGCTGTTGGGTGATGCGCTCGACATGGTGTTCGGCCAGGAAGGCGAGCGGGTCAAGATCGGTATCCTCGATCTCGATGGGGCCAACGTTATCCCTGCTGGTGAGAACCGAGTCATCCAAATCACGGGAGAGTACGAAGTAGTCTCGGCGGTTGTTGCGACAGACGGGTACCATACTTACGCAGCGACAATCGGCGAAGCGGCCAAGGGCGGTTCATTGCCGAGTGAGTATGCTCTCAGCCAGAACTACCCCAACCCGTTCAACCCGAGGACGACGATATCGTTCAGTCTGCCTCAGGCGAGTCATGTGTCGCTTGAGGTTTACAACGTCATGGGACAGAGAGTCACGACCGTCGCCGACGGATTCTATGAGGCGGGTGTGCATGCTTGTGAATGGGACGGCAGCGCCGTTGCCAGTGGTGTGTACTTCTACCGGATCGAGACCGATGCGTACGCCGAAACGAAGAAGATGATGTTGTTGAAGTAGAATCGTAGGGTAGGTCTGTCTTCAGACCTGCCAAGAAAGGCGGGTCCGAAGACGGACCCACCCTACGAAGAGAACGGGAGAGAGGAACGGTACAATCCACGCGGCAGGTGAGAAGATACCTGCCGCGTGATTTTGTTGTCACCCTTCGACTCCACCCATCCTTCGACTCCGCTCAGGATGAGGTGACCGGAAATGCCGTCAGGCAGAGACACCTGACGGCACTTTGAGACTCTTGTAGGGCAGCATCCCTGCGATGCTGCCGCTCATGTAGGTCAGGTTCCTTGGAACCTGACGCCGATAAAAACGTCAGGATCACAAGGATCCTGACCTACTGGCTATAAGACTCCTCACAACAGGAGAAACTCAGATATCATAGTACATCTGGAATTCGTACGGTGTGGGACGGACGCGGATTTCGTCGACTTCTTTGCGCTTCAAAGCCGACCAGTTCTCCAACAAGTCTTGTGTGAAAACGCCACCTTGCAGGAGGTAATCGTAGTCGGCTTCCAGGGCGTTGAGAGCTTTGGTCAGCGAGGTCGGTAGCTGGTGTATCTTCGCCAATTCATCAGGCGGCAGCTGATCCAGGTTCTTGTCCATCGGCAATCCGGGATCGATCTTGTTCCTGATACCGTCGATGCCGGCCATGAGCATGGCGGCAAACCCGAGATATGGATTCATCGTGCCGTCACCGGGGCGGAACTCGAAGCGCATGATCCTGGGGTCGCGCTGGTAGCCGGGGATACGTATGCATGCGGTGCGGTTGCCGACCGAGTACGTCTCCGCCACGGGTGCCTCGAAACCGGGCACGAGTCGTTTGAACGAATTAGTCGACGGATTGGAAAAGGCCAGGATGGAATCAACATGCTTGAGCACGCCACCAATATAGTGGAGGCCGATTCTGGAGAATCTCGCCGGACCCTTCTTGTCGTAGAAGACCGAGCCGTTCTTGTCGGCCAGGTATTGATGCACGTGGAAACCCGAACCCGGTTCATTGAAGAGCGGTTTGGGCATGAAAGTAGCCGATTTGCCCTCGCGAAAGCATTCGTTTTTGACGAAGTACTTGGTCAGCATTGTCTGGTCAGCCATTTTCAACAGCGGCGCGAACTTCGTCTCAATCTCGTGCTGGCCACCGCCGCCGACCTCGTGGTGATGGTATTTCAGATGAACGCCGACCTCGGCCAGCATAGCACAAATCTGAGATCGTAGATTGTAGGTGCGGTCCATCGGCGGTGCGACGTGGTAGCCTTTCTTGTAGGGAATCTTGTAGCCAAGGTTTTCATCATCGTGCTGGGCGTTCCATTCAGCCTCGGAAGAGTCCAGATAATAGAAGGCTCTCTCGGGTCCCTGAAAGAAATTGACCTTGTCAAAGACGTAGAACTCGAACTCCGGTCCTATGATCGCCTTCAACCCCGGTTTGATCTTGCTCAAGTATCTTTCGGCATCGCGGGCGACCCGTCGAGGATTACGCGTGTATGGCAGAATCTTGTCGCGGACATCCATTATATCACAAATCATGGACAACGTAGGCCGGTCGAAAAACGGATCGATAAAGGCTGTGTCGGCGACGGGGATCATGATCATGTCGCCGCGCTCAATCGATGAAAAGCCGGGCAATGATGAACCATCCACGCCGACGCCGGTGGTGAAAAGATTCTTGTTCAGGGAAGATACGGGTATGGTGATATGGTGCCACAGACCGGGCAGGTCACTTATTTTCAGGTCGATAAACTGTATCTTGCGGTCTTTGGCTAACTTCTTCAGTCCAGTCAGATTCATGATCGGCCCTCACAATTGCATTCGCATGGTTCTCAGTCGACAATCTGCTCCAAAGTAATCAAATTCCTGCATTTGGCAAGGGATACTCGAACGGCTCAGAACTCTCCGGGCTCGGGCCGGCCGGCCGGTCCACATATCCCTTGCCGGAGCCGCCTGCCAGTTGGTATAATGAAACGAAACAACAGGAGGTTTCTATGCCGTTATTGCTTTCCAGAGACGATGTAATGCAGGTTTTGCAGATGCCCGACTGTATGGATGTTGTAGAGCGGGCGTTCGCTGAGCTTGCCAATGGTACGGCGGTTCTGCCACTCAGAATACCGATCACGCCGTCGGACGGATTGGCGCTGTATATGCCGGCCTACCTGAAGGAGATGGGCGCGCTGGCCTGCAAAGTGGTCAGTGTGTACAAGGACAACCCGACTAAACACTCGCTGCCGACTACTATTGGAACGGTCCTGCTGCAGAACGCAGAAACCGGGCAGGTCATTTGCATAATGGATGGCGGTTACCTTACTGCCGTCAGAACCGGTGCGGTGAGCGGTGTGGCCACGAAATACATGGCACGCGAAGATGACGATCAGGTAGCGGGCATCTTTGGGGCGGGTGTCCAGGCCAAGATGCAACTGTGGGCGGTGGCGGTAGCGCGCAAGTTATCCAAAGCGATGGTGTACGACATCTCCAGCGAAGCCGCCGACAGATTCGTGGCTGAGATGAGCGCCAAGCTTGAGATGGAAGTTGTCAAGGTGGGAAGTGCCGAGGAACTTCTGGCCGCTGACATCATTTGCACGGCAACGTCGTCGTCGACGCCGCTATTCAGTGGGGAGAAAGTGCGCGAAGGTACTCACATTAACGGCATTGGCAGTCACACCCCGAACGCACGGGAGCTGGACACGACAATTGTCAAGCGATCCAGGTTCGTGGCGGACTCGACCGTGGCCTGTCTCAAGGAGGCCGGTGATCTTATGATTCCCATCAAAGAAGGCGCTTTGGACGAGTCACACATTTATGCCGACCTTGGCGAGATTATTCTGGGCACAAAGCCTGGCCGGACCGGTGATGATGAGATCACCCTGTTCAAATCGAACGGGTTGGCGATCCAGGACGCTGCGACTGCGAAACTGGTGTATGACTGCGCATGTGAGTCTGGAATAGGCACTGACGTGGATCTCTAACAGTGCGGCAGTGTTTTGTTATGCAGCCATGCTCGGCTATTTGACAGGTCAGTATCCTTGTGATCCTGACAGGCAAGGTGGCAAGCTACTATTGGCGTCAGGTTTCAAGGAACCTGACCTAAAGGAAGAACCCTCTACGATACAGTAATTGTAGGTCAGTATCCTTCTTCTCTATCATCGTCATACCGGCGAAAGCCAGTATCCAGTATCCGCGCACAGGGTACGCCACCCTTCGACTCCGCTCAGGATGACGTTTCGGCAGCATCACACCTGCGCTACGCTATTTCGGCAGGTCGGGGAGACCTGCCCTGCAGTTCTATCTTCCCGGTCGACCTGTCTACGGACACGGCAACGGCGCTTGGCCATCTGAAAACATGTAGTCTACAAAATACACCAGATCGGCGATGTCCACCTGGCCGCTGGCATCAACATCGGCTTCCTCTATAGACGGCGGCGGTGGTCCGCCGTTGAACATGTAGTCGACCAGGTAGACAAGATCAGCGATATCGATTACGTCACCGATAATGCCGTCGATATTGCCGCGTATGCCTATACACTCCTCAACAGTCTCGCAAACATTGCCGACACCGTCCTCATCATCGTCCTCCTGACCGGGGTTGTGGACAGTGGGACAGTTGTCGACATCGCCGCAGATGCCGTCGCCGTCGGCATCGTTGTTTGGATCGAACGGACAGGCATCGCACACATCGCCAAGGCCGTCGCTGTCCGAATCAGTTTGTGGACTGTTGAAATCGGACGGGCAGTTGTCGCAGGCGTCGGCCACGCCGTCACTATCGGCGTCCTCCTGGCCGGGATTGTAGTTATCCGGACAGTTGTCACAGACATCGCCGATATCATCGCCGTCAACATCCGACTGGTCCGGGTTGTGGTCATTCGGGCAGTTGTCGTCGGCTTCGCATATACCGTCGGCATCCGGATCGGGGCAGCAGTTCAGCGAGTAGGTGTCGCCATGCACATAGAAAAACGGATAGCCCGGCGGCGTGACCCAATAGGCGTACCACCCATACCAGGCGTCGCAGGTGTAGTAAAAGATATGACAGGTGTCCGGCTCGGAACTGTAGTCGAACATGATCGACGGATAATACGGTCCGGGGCCGGTATCGGTGTAATCGACACCGACGAAAACCGGTCCATCGACGCAGCACGGTGTGGGGAAGGTGACAGTACCGACACTGGGATAGGCAAAAGTGGCGGAGTCGCAGACGACCTGGACACGGCAAAGTTCGTCACCCGGACCATAGCAACTATCCGGCGGATAGTTGAGGTCATACACCACAATGTCGAGCGTAACCGGCCACTGATAGATGCGCGGATCGATGTAATTCGGTGGGTCGAGTAGAACCAGGGACACAGCGGCGATTTCAAAGGGATAGGTAGGCGCGCCGCATTCGGCCGGATCAAAGTACGTTACCGTCTGGTGGCAGGGTTCATAGCCGTGGCTGTAGCCCAGGATGGTGTCGTTCTCCCAGTGTTTCCAAAGCGTGCAGGTGTCATCAGCGCCTTTCAGCGCGGCCCAATCGAAGGGCTGCTCGGCGGGGATGAAAGTAGGTTTGTTGACAACGCCGGTTGGGCTGGTGTCGGCGAACGCAAATGACGCTGCTGCAAGCAGCACTGCTGTGAGAATCAGATTCTTCATGGTCTATCCCTGCCTTGTTCAGGTTTGAACTCGCATTCTTCGATCGTTCCCGGCACCCTTGCCGTCGGCCTTTGGGAGCCGGGGGACAATTTCCGTATGGTATGAATACAAGTTAACCGGTTCCACGAAGAAGGTCAAGGCGAATTACGGTACATAACTGCTGCCGGTTCCTTCACGCAAACCATACGCAACAGCCAAATGACTCCGAGAGCAAGGCTATGGGCACGACGGCGGCGGCAGGCCCTCGTTGAACATGTAGTCCACCAAGTATACCAAATCAGAAATCGACAGAGCTTCGTCACCGAACGGGGCGGCTAACTCTGCCTCCTCCCAGCACTCCGGAGGAGGTCCCTCGATGAACATGAAATCAACCATGTAGACTAAATCAGAAATGTCGATCAGATCGTCTACGTCGCCATCAATGTTGCCGGCAATATCCAGACAACATCCGGCATCATATAACGAGCTATAGGCGTACACCACGCCTGAGGACCCAAACGTGACACAGGCGAGATTTCCCGCACCGTCGCCATTGATATCTCCAACCCCAAGATGCATAACATCACCCGCACAGTTCTGCTCGAAGTATGCCTCACCGGTCGCGCCGTCGAGAGCACGCACGAGTCCGTCATCGGAACCGACCAGAGCGTCCTCCTGGCCGTCGCCGTTGAGGTCGTAACCGAGTACACAGTTTATTTCGTCACCGGCCTCGAAGCTCCACAGTTCAGCACCGTTGGTGCCGTCGAAAGCGTACACGATGCGCTCATTGTAGTTGGTCCCTACGATAAGATCAGCCGCCTTGTCCCAGTTTAGGTAAGCATGACTGAGGGCGTAATCGGAGCAGGGTTCCATAGGACCGGAACTCCACATCTCATCGTGTGGGGCATTACCGTCGACCATGAGTACCTTACCGGGTGTGGCGCCCATCTTCTTGATGCCGATAGCAACATCAAGCACCCCGTCGTCATCAGCATCCATTACCTCGCAGTGGGCGGCGTACTGCGTGCCGACACCGTACTCCCAAAGCGTACTGCCGTCAGCGCCGTCCATCACAACCATTTTTCCGCCCACGATCGCAACCACGTCGATTGGTGGAACACCGTTCATTTCCGCCAACTCGATCTCCTCCGGATCACCGCCAGTAAAAGCGCGCGACCAGACCAGGTCGAGCCGGGTAGTGCCGCTGATGACATAGATTGTGCCGTCATCACTTCCTGCGATGACATCACAATCGCCGTCGCCGTTGAGATCGGCGGCCTGCAGATTCTTGCGGTAGATCTGATCGCCCGGATCAGTGAACTGCCACATGACGCTGCCGTCGTTGCCGTACAGCGCCGTGACCATGTCATCGTTCCCGGCCACTGCTACGTCAATCTGTCCGTTATTGTCAAAATCGCCGGTGGTGACGGCGTACAGGTTCTCCGTCCCGGTCCAGTGCCAGAGCGTATCGCCGGTGCAGCCGTCGATTGCCCACACCCAATCGTCGAGCGAGGCTACCACCAGGACATCCATGCAGTCGTCGCCGTTGAGGTCGGCGATGGTCAAGGCGTTGCCGTACTCACCGAATGCGTACTCCCACAACAGCGGCGACGGGGTTGATCTGAGCGCCCAGACCGATTTGCCGGGATTGTTGCCGACAAACTCCGCGCCACCGCCGGCGGCAACGTCGACAATCGCGTCACCATCGAACTCGGCCACACCGACCGCATACATCGTTCCGGAGACAGCATAATACCACACCAGAGAACCATCGACCGCCGAGACGACGGAGATGCGGTCCCAGGTGGCGGCCACGATATTCAGGTCTCCGTCGCCGGTCACGTCGGCAAAGGCCAGGTCGCGGGGGTAGCTTTCCAGGCTGTCGGACTCGAACATCAAAGAAGGCGTCGTCCCGTCAAAAGCAATCACCTTGCGCCAGCCAAGGAAGTTGCCGATGACCAAATCGAGATCGGTGTCGCTGTCGAGGTCGTAAGTGTAGAGTTCAATCTCACCGTTAGTGTGATTGATCGGACCGAAATCATAGCTCCACTCAAGGGCCCCATTGGAGGCGTTGCGCACATACAGATGCCCCTGATCGGCGTCGTCGATGCCGGTGAAAATGGCTTCCGGCTGGCCGTCGTTGTCGATGTCCTCAAGCATGGCGTCGAGGACGACGTAGGTAACAAGTGAATCCCAGAGGAAGGCGCCGGTGGCGCCGTTGATGACACCAAAGTAGTTGTCCCAGCCGGCCAGGTACTCGTGCGCGAAAGCGACGTCGTCGATGTTGTCACCGTTGACGTCACCAGTGGCGACCGCGTTGACCCACATGGCGTCTATCTCCTTGCGCCAGAGTTGAGCACCGGTCTCGCCGTTAATAGCGTAAACGTAATCATCAAAACTGGCCACGGCGACATCGATATACTCGTCCCCGTTGAAATCGCCGACCGCGACGTCTTGGTTGGTGGCGCCGATATAGAATGTCCAGAGCGCGGTGCCGGTGATGCCGTCGATGGCGTGCACGTAGCCATCGGGGGTGTTGCTGGAATGGTAAGAGGCCGCGGCGATCACATCCATGGTGCCGTCGTTATTGACATCACCGATAGTCATGGAGCGGACGCCGTCCTGCAGCCAGTAAATCCAAATGGTGTCGCCGGTCTTGCCGTCCACGGCTACTACCTGGTGGGGATACCCATAGTAATCACTGCTGTACTCTCCGGCAATCACGTCGAAGGTGCCATCCCCGTTGAGGTCGGCCGTCTCGATATGCTTGGTGGGCCACTCACCGTTAAAAGTCCAAATCGATTCCCCTGCCAGCCCCTGGGCCCACACGCTGGAGACCATGCACACGATAGGCATGATAACCAGCAGAATAACCCCGATGTTCAAACGGTTGCGATGGTTCATAGTATACACTCCTGTGGTTTTCGTCCGCAGTAACCTGAATCTCTGTAAGATAGGGCATATTCTCCATTTGACCAAGGGATTTCCGGCTCATCAATCGGCATATCCCATGAAGCAGTTCTGCAGAGATTGTTGAAAAACGCCGCAATCGTCATTGCGAGGTCGCCGCAGGCGTCCGTGGCAATCTCTATGTGGCTGTTGGAAAACTCGCAACAAGAGACAGAAAAGCAGTTTCCTTGTGTTGCAGGTCATTCCTGCGCAGGCGGGAATCTATCTGAATTAACGACTGACTGGATGCCCGCCTTCGCGGGCATGACAAATCCGGTAGGTTCCAAGTATGATGAAGCGCTTTTTCAACAACCTGCTAGAACCGCGAGACAAATCAATCCTCTCCAAGTACCGCGCGCAGGTGCTGGTCGACCGTGCAACGTTCCGAGCATCCCGACAGTCTACTGCGGCAGAGACAACTCGATAAGGTTCCATCCCTGCCAGACAACATCGAATTCGCCGTGAAGGATTTGCCCAATCTCATGGCCATCGGCAGAGAGATAGCGCAGGACCACGTCGTGTTGACCCGGCGCGACCTCAAAGTCACCCACCAGCACTCGACCCGGCAGGAATTGGGTTGATCGCAGATCGGCGTTCTCAATGAGATCGGTGCCGATATCGATGGCCGCCTTCTTGAGCCACCCCTCGAGACCTCCGGTGTCGGCCTTTTTCTTCAGCTTGTGGGCGGCCAGACCCTTGGCAATCGCTCGCGCTACCGAACGAATGTAAATCAGCGTTTTTCGAGCCTCGAACGTTTCACGAGCTACCGCGCCGATGTCCTCAATCAACTGCAACCGCCCCACCGGTTGACCGTCCACCAGCACTTCGACGCCGGCGACCTGCGATGGACGTGGCACTATCGTGGGCAGAGCGAATTTGAAATAGTAGTCCGCCTTGACGTTGACCGGAAGGTGTCCGTATTCAGCGCCGGCCATCGACGGGTCGTCGTAAAGCACTTGTACCAAACCAAGGTCCTTGTCGGTGCGAATGCGAAGGCTGATCGCCTCCTTGATCGGCGCCAGGCCCACTAACGCAACAATGCTGAGGATGGCGGCCGTGTCAGAGTAGTACGTCACATCCGGCTTGGCGAAATCGTAGATGTGAGACTGGAGGCGGAAAGCCTCGTCGAGATAGTCGAAATCTACTCGGGCGTCATCATACTTGCCGACCGCCGCGTACATGTGCATACTCAGGTAGCGAGCCAGGGCGTCATTGTGAAATCGCAACTTAGGCAGGTCGTACTCAATCTCGACATTGTTGGTGTCTTTAGCCAGGCCGCGCTGGTAGGTTGCAGCGGCGTCGGCGTACTTTTGCTCGAGCAGTTCCAGTTTGAGGTTGGCGCGTCTGACCTCGACAAAAGCGTCCTCGAATTCCCCAAGTGCAGCGTAGTTGAGAGCCATGATCAGATTGGTATAGAGAACCTCATAGTCCTCACCGGCATACTCGAGGACGTTATCGTTCAGGAGGATTGAAGCGGCTGCCCGCGATACCGACTTGGTGAACAGTTCCTCGGCCGCTTCCTCGGCTACGCTCAGTTTTTCATTGCTGAGTTGGTAATCGCCGGCGTAGTGGGCCAGCATGCCGGCGTCGATGAAGTACAGCAGGCGGTCCTTCTCGGCATAGTTGCCCTCATCGCGGGCTGCCTCAAGCATCTGCTGAGCCGCGGCGGCGTTTCCGGCGCGCAACTCAGCCGTGATCGGTTGGTAGAACCCCTGCCTGGTAGCCAGGCTGGAGCACCCCTGTCCGACCAGCACGGTCGAGAGAAGGAGTACGATGAATCGTGAAGCGGTGACGCTGTGCGCCATCGCTGCCTACCACTTCCGACTGCCCTGGGAGATGCCTTTCTTGATCTTCTTGGACCCGATCCAGACTTTCTCCATGGACTCAATGTTTATCATCTCCAGGTCGGTTTGGTAGAACACTACGCGGTCCCCGCCTTCCTGATCGGTGATAGTCTTGATCGCGCCCTGCAGGATAAAGTCCGCCCCGAGTTCTTCCCGTAGCCGTTTGGCTGTTTCTTTGGAGGCAAACTCCTGCTGTTCCCATCGTTCCTCGCGCACTTCGGATCGCTGTTCCTTGGCGGCCACAAACCGCACCTGGACGGAGTTTATCAACTCGCGCTCGAAATCGGCGATGAACGTCCCCATGGCGATATGCTCGCTGGTTTCGTTGCGGATCGTGCCCACCGTCACGACCGGTTTTGTGCTCGTGGCCAACGCGAAATTCTGCAGCCAGGCTCGGCTGAGACAGTCGGCGATCATCTCTTCAGCCACCAGGCGCGAGTCGGTGTCGTTCCACTTGCCGCTTAGATCGGTGACACTTTCGGTGTCCAACCGAGTTACTGTCTTGCCGCCGCCACAGCCCATGGTCAAGCAGGCCATAGCCAGTACTATGAGAGTTGCTCGCATTTCGAAACCTCTTCAATGAAGGTTGTACATTTGCTGCTTTCTATTGAGGAATCGGCTCTTTTCTGTCTAGAGTAGAAACCTCATCGGATAAACTGAAAGCGAGTTCAGCTATTATCAACATTAAACTTGAGGGGGGACGCCCAGCAGTTCATGATAGCAGAGTCTGGTGCAGTCGTGGTCGAGGTCCCACAGGTGGAAACTGTTTCCACGGCAAAGCGACCATTCTGAGCAATCGGTGCATTTATCGGTTTTCATCCATGATCGATTTCTGAAGGCATCGTATCGGTTTTCCCACACCTCGACAAACGAATCATCGGCGATATTCCCCTGACGGAACCGCCGGTCGATATTGGGGCAGGCCAGAATGTCGCCATTGACCATTATGCCGGCGACACTGATACCGGCCTGGCAAAAAAACCGGTGGTCACGAACCTTTGTCTCATGGTGCGGTCCCAAATACCCCGACTCCGAGTAGGAGACCGCAATCTCGCCATGCGATCGGTAGTCCCGGATTTCAGTAAACAGTCGGTGAAACTCCTCGCCGTCCAGAATCAGTTCGGCATGATTCTTCGCCCGGCCGATGGGGGAGATGGTGAAGAGCCGCCAGCGAGTGACGCCGAGATCGCGGATGAGTTTGTAGATATCATCCAGGTGGGGAAGGGTCCTCTTGTTGACACAGGTTATGACATCCATTGCCTGATAAAACGGGTTCGCCACCAGCAGCTTGATTGTGTTGACCGCCCGCGCGAACGAGTCCGGTCGACCCCGCAGCCAATTGTGCTCATCGGCGCATCCATCGAGGCTGACCGTGATAGTACACATACCCGCCGCCTGCGCCTCGGCTACACTCTTCTCGGTCCAATTGTAGCCGTTGGTGACCAGGCCCCACGGAAACTCCAGCCGAGTGATCTCAGCGCCCAGCGCGAACAGGTTCGGATAGCAAAGTGGTTCGCCGCCGGAGAGGGCTACCATAATATCGTGACTGTCATACTTCTCTTTGACTTCGCGCAGGACCTTGAGCACGGCCTCGCGCGGCAGATCAGGAACGCTGGTGCTGCGCGTACAATCCGAACCGCAATGCAGACACTCCAGATTGCAGCGATGGGTTAGCTCCAAAAAAAGGTAGCGCAAGTTATGCAGTTTGGACACCGCCGTTTGATAGGTCGGCATTAGCTTCCTGGTGGCAAAATCGCCGAGATTCATAAGCGTAGTCGGTGTGAGTTTAGGGCTAGCTGCCGGACGATTCATTCAGTTCGATCACAATTCCGTGCTGCTCGAACATGCCGAAGTAAAATGTCCCGCCATCCTCGGTTTGGACCAACTGCAAGGCCAGCACGGTGGGTTCGAACTCGCCGCCGTTGGCTGGACCGTCAACATCGGTCACGTACAACGAGCAGATCGGGAAGCCGCCAAATCCGCACGGTTGGAAGGTGTCGAGATTCAGCGACCAATCCCCCGTGCCGTCCGAAGCGATCGTGCTGTCAAGGAAAGTTATTTCAATGCCGTCCAGCGGTGATTGATCCGCCGCTCTGACCACCTGACCGCTGAGTTTATAGGAGGCGACCGGCACCCCGTACTCAGGAATGATCGAGTCCCACGGGGGACCGTAGTCCGGCGGCGGCGGTGCGTATTCTACCGGGTCCACGGCCTTACCGCACGAAAAACCCAGGCAGCCCAACACAAAGGCTATCAGTGTGTAGTAAGTTCTTGCCATATCCTGGACCTCTCGGCTTTCACACTCGGGCAGTAACGCGCTTGTCTTTTATACTCTACATATAGACGGCTGAACCATCGTTGTCAACAAATGTTAACTTGCCGGCCGCGAGCCCACAAACTGAAAGCCCCAACTACCTGCAGAACAGGCTTGCCATTGTCGGCAGCGGCTCGCTATTTTGAAGGCTGAACAGGAATCAACAACGTGCGTGACGAATAATGAACCGTCGAGAATACTATTGTAAGCTTGCCTGGGTCGTTCTCTTCGGCCTCTGCATGGCCTATTTCGAGGCGGCGGTGGTGGTGTACCTGCGTGAGTTGATCTATCCGGAAGGCTTTTCGCTGCCGCTGAGAATCATCCCCGGCGATATCCTGCGCGTCGAGATCGCTCGCGAGGCAGCTTCACTGCTCATGATAATATCGGTGGCAGCGCTGGCCGGACGGCGCTTCTGGGAACGGTTCGGATATTTCCTGATCATTTTCGGTGTCTGGGACATCTTCTATTATGTCTGGCTGTGGGTGACGATTGGTTGGCCGTCGTCGCTGGTCGAGTGGGATGTACTGTTTTTGATACCGCGTCCCTGGCTGGCGCCGGTGATCGCGCCAATGTTGATCGCACTGTTGATGGTTCTGTTCGGTCTGGTTATCACAAGACTGTATGCGCGCGGCAAGACGTTCCAACCGACCGCGGTCTTGGTCACGTTATCGCTTCTGGGCACCGGCGACATCCTGTATTCATTCATGCACGACACCAACGCCGTCTGCAATTTGCAGATGCCCCAACCGTACATGTACTGGTTGCTGATGGTCGGACTGGTCTGCTACGTCCTCGGCTTCCTGCACGCCTGGCTGCGGTCTTTATCCTCGTAGGTCAGGTCCCTTGCGGACCTGACAGGTGTCACCCTGAGCGGAGTCGAAGGGCGACATTGAACGAGTGCTACGCTTCTGTCATGCCGGACTTGATCCGGCATCCAGTCTCAATTGGTTGAAACCCCTGGTCCGAAGGAGTGGCAAGGGCGGGTTACGGGGGGCAATGGATGGCCGTAGCGCAGGGTAGCTGGGTTGAGGGTTAAAGCGTAGCCGAAACTACGTTCGCACAGGTTGGGCGGATTCAGGGCGCAACATTCTCTGAATCCGGCGCGACAGAGGTTGGGCTGCCAAACGGAACATAGAGCGGCTTAAGTTCAAAAACCTGCCAGATTACTTGAGTGTCAATTTCAGGGTGAACAAAGAATGCCATGTAAAACGGTTGTTCGCTCACTGTGAATTCGTAGCGTTCTTGGTATGTGACTTTTAGGTTTGAGTATTTGACCGAATCGATCCCGTTGTCGAGGCTGAATCTTACTCCATTGTTGTTCCCGTAGACGTAAGTTAACTGAACTCTGCCAGCGTGCATATAAAACTGGTGATTAGCCCCCATAGCAAAAGTGTCTGACTTAAACAAACGTGGCTCAGATAGCCCAGTACTCTTTACCGCGAGAGCGTTGTAACCGTCGGTAACTGTCACAAGTGTCTGCTGTAACGACTTGATTTCAGCCCGATGATTTGATGAAGATGCCTGCCATACGATCCACGTTAAGCCAGCAAGTGCGATAAACACAGTAAAGGAAGTGCTGACCGTTTTCAGGTAATCGTATTGTCCTCGATGTTTGTCAGCACTAACTTTATTCACTTTACTACTTGCGCTTCTTCGGATCGCGTTCTTCTTTGATGAACTCTGAACTGGGCTTCTGTGGCCTCGGCTTCGGTTCAGGTTTCGGTTTCGGATTATCTTCTTTTGCCATGATACATACTCCTCAATTGTGCGTAAACGTAATCAAAGTGTTAATGTCAAAACTCCCAGATACCGTCTTTCAGTTTCAGCACGACAAATGAAACCACACCTGTTGTAATCGAGATGAGCATCCAATTGAACGCCGAATAGAATCTTTCCGATCTCAAGTTGTTGATTCGACGGTTGTGAGACCCGTTCTCAACAAAGAAGTCGAACATATCCGCTCCAAACTCGGTTGAAGGGCTTCTATCCTCACCTTCTGGTTTGGCTTCATCTTCGCAGTATTCAATGATCTCCTTTCGATGATCTTCAATGCGATCCGCTGCCGGTATGTAGGCATACGCATGACCGTGCCATGCAAATTTAACGTAGATCGCAGCGATGACCAAGCAGATTATGCTAACAACCAACAGAAACCCAGCAGAGATTTCAGATGTTGTTTTTTCTATTGGAAGTAATTGATCGATTAGGTAAGATTGAAACCCTGCAAGTGTCAGAATTAGAATCAGATATACGTTCACACGGTTGTATATTTTGTCTTGTCGTTCGATTTCCCAGAAGTAAAGCCGTTCATAAAACTTATGTAATTGATCGGGAGTCATTTTTCGATCTTCCATGTAATTCCTAAGACAATCGCACCATGAGACATAATTACACGTTGGTTTCTTCTTGTCTTTGTTCTCGCCTCTGACTACGCTGAGTCCACACATTTTGAATCACAATGAGAGCAATAACACTAAGCATTCCCCATATCATAGGTGTGAATCGGTCGAGTTCATCGTTAATTCGAGCGGCGTGTTTGCCAAGTGCATCATCAGATTTTAATTGAGCTTCTTTTATATCGGCCTTTAGTTCCCCAATTGTCTGCAAAAGCTGTATGTATTTATCTCCCAACCGCTGCAATGTGATTATTTCTGTGACGCTTTGTGGAGATATCGCGTCATTGATCGTCTTCACTTTGGCTGCTACATGGGTGAGACTATCTATCCACAGCTGTAGGTCTTGTGATATCATCGCAGAGGTAGTCTCTTGCCGTTGGAAATGTCGTAGACTATCAATCGCAGCTGACATGATGGTCATCTGGTTAACCAGACTATCAAGTCTTGGAAATTTAGCATATTCTATCTGGCCATCCGCGGGCTCAATCACTTTGCTAATGGTATTATAGTACACATAAGACATAGTAGTGAGCGTTATACCCGCGATAATCAGTGTTAGTAGAGTCTGAGCAACCGCCCATTTTCTAATTCGCTTTGCTGATTGTTTTCGCGCCAAGTCTAAGTCTTCTTTATCGTTGTTCATAACATCCTACCTTTGATGATCAGATATATTATCCCATGAACCACCGCACCAGTAGCACCGCCAGCACGATCCCGATGATGATCGCACCCTGTGCCATGTGACCTTTGATCCAGTGTGGAGTCCATATTTGTGTTAAGATATCATAAACCCGACAATCAGGTCAATCACTTTTTTCCTAGGTGGGGACCGAAGAATGAGATTGCCGCAGCATCCGCCGATGGCGGATTCCTCGCAATGACGGTCATGCCATGTGGTGGACGAGGACGGACACTATGCACGGAGTTCTTTTCGAAGTCCCCTCTAGAGAGGGGATTTAGGGGTGTGTTGTTTCCGCTACCGACCAGGAACCCCACACCACGCACAAGAACAGTATCAATAACTCCTAAAAAGCGATGGCACAGGCTTCGATAAAGGAGCAGCCGATGGCTAACAGAAAAGTAGATACCGTCTTCGAACCCGCCATTATCGACTACAGGACCTACTCATGCAGGCTTCGGAATCACCAACGATCCTATTATCCGGATATGAAAATACGCGAAACGAACCCATTTTACGCTGATTCTGTTAGGCAAACATAAAAAGTCCCAAAACGAACCCATTCTTGCTGTGTGATCGCCTACAAGAGAAGATGGACCCCGGCCCTCGCGGGGGTGACGGGAAAACAAGGCAGTCGGTGATTCAGCCTCACTGCGCCCGCATGCTCAGCGCTATCCGTTTGCGGTCGAGGTCGACGGATAAGACGGTGACGCGCACTTTCTGGTGCACCTTCACAATCTCTGAGGGGTCCTTCACGAAGCGGTCGGCCAGTTCGCTTATATGTACCAGTCCGTCCTGGTGCACGCCGATATCAACAAAGGCGCCAAAGTTCGTGACGTTGGTGACAATGCCCGGCAGTTTCATCCCGGCTTTGAGATCGTCGATCGTCTTCACCGAGTCATCATAGCGAAAGGTCTCGTACTCCCGGCGTGGGTCGCGCCCCGGTTTGGCCAGTTCATCCATGATGTCGGTCAAGGTGGGCAGGCCGATCTTGTCGGAGACATAGTCATGCAGTTTGATCTTCTTGCGCAGCGTTTCATCCTGCATCAGTTGCGACTCCGTGCAGCCGAGATCACGCGCCATTTTCTCGACCACCGGATAACTCTCCGGATGCACAGCGCCAGAGTCGAGCGGATTCTTGCCGTCGGCGATACGCAAAAACCCGGCCGCCTGTTCGAACGCCTTTGGTCCTAATCGCGGAACCTTCTTGAAAGCCGCTCGTGATTTGAACGGCCCGTTTTCGTTGCGGTACGCCACCATATTTTGCGCCAGCGCGGGGCCGAGCCCCGATACATAAGTGAGAATCTGCTTGCTGGCCGTGTTGACTTCAACGCCGACCGTATTGACACAACTCATCACCGTGTCGTCCAGCGATTGCTTCAGGGCAGTCTGGTCGACATCATGCTGATACTGACCGACGCCGATCGACTTGGGATCGATCTTGACCAGTTCAGCCAGTGGGTCCATCAAACGCCGGCCAATCGACACCGCGCCACGCACGGTGATATCGTGCTCTGGAAATTCGTCACGCGCTACCTCGGACGCTGAGTAAATCGATGCACCGGATTCGTTGACCATTTCAACGACGATGTGATCGGGCAGACCGATCTCGCGCACGAACGCATCGGTCTCCCGCCCGGCGGTACCGTTACCGATGGCGATGACGTTGATCTTGAACCGGGCACACATCGCCTTGATATCCCCTGCTGCCTCGTTGCGTTGTTTCTCCGAACCATGCGGGAAAATCGCGGTGTGATGCTGCAATGATCCCTGACGATCGAGGCACACCACCTTGCATCCGGTGCGAAAACCGGGATCGATAGCCAGGACGTTCTTACGCGGCAGGGGAGAGGTCATCAACAGTTCGCGCACGTTGTCGGCGAAGACGCGAATAGCCTCACGGTCGGCCGCTTCCTTGGAGAGACTGCGCAACTCGGTTTCCATGGCCGGTGCGAGCAAGCGCTTGTAACTATCCTGCGCCGCCAACGCCACCTGCTGCGAGGCCGCGTTGTTGCCAATGACAAAAATGTCCTCAAGGATGGCCAAACCTTCATCTTCAGGAGGTGCGATCTTGAGCCGCAGAACGGATTCATCTTCACCGCGACGCATGGCCAGCAGACGATGCGAAGGAACCTCCTTGATCGGTTCCTCCCAACCGAAATAGTCTGAGAACTTGGCGCCCTCTTCTTCTTTGCCGGCAATCACGGTGGAACTGATGACGGCACGTTCGGCGAACAGTCCCCTCATGCGGGCGCGGGCGTCGGCCGCCTCGTTGATCCACTCGGCGACAATGTCTCGCGCCCCGGCTAGCGCGTCATCGACCGACGCAACTTCCTTTTCCTCGTCGATGAACGCGGCGGCCTCGTGGTACGGATCGATGTTGTCCTGCGCGAAAAGCAATTCAGCCAGCGGTTCCAGCCCCCGCTGGCGAGCGATAGTGGCGCGCGTGCGACGCTTGGGTCGGAAGGGCAGGTAGATGTCCTCGAGGACGCTCATGGTCTCGGCTGCGTCCAACCTCGCATGCAGTTCCTCGGTCAGCAGGTCGCGTTCGACCAGCGATTTGACGATAGCCTCACGTCGTTTGTCCAGCTCCCGCAACTGGGCCATACGGTCGCGGATGGCAGTGATTTGCACTTCATCGAGGTTGCCGGTTATTTCTTTGCGATAACGGGCGATGAACGGCACGGTGGCGTCATCGTCAAGCAACGTCACAGTCGATTCAACCTGCTTTGCTGACAGGCTGAGTTCCCGGGCGATTTTGGCGGTATGTATACTACTCATGATTCCTTCGGCGATTTGTTAAGCTGTCATGGCCAAGATACACAGTGCAGCAAGAAAAAGGAATAGAAAAGCCGAGAAGTGGGGCGCAGCAGTAAAGTGTGGCTCAAGCCTGTGAGACCAGCCAGACAACAGCCGATCGGATTTCTCCAACAGTCTGCTAAGGGTCTGATTGAATCTTTGACTCGACCTGTCGCAGGTACTTTTCGTAGCGGGGATCCTGAGCATCTCCACCGATCTGTTTGAGGGTGACAAGCGCCTCTTGATACGAACCTGAGTTGAAGTACACGGCGGCCAGATTGATGATTGTCTCTTCGAAACCCGGCACGATCTGAAGCGCACGTCGATAGTAGTACTCAGCCGAATCATGCATCCCCTTCTGTTCATAGGAGGTCGCCAGGTTGTTCAGCACGTGCAGATGATTCGGATGGACCCTCAGAGCGTTGCTGAAATCGTCCAGGGCAGTACCGTGGTTTCCCAGAGTGTAGTTGGCTATGCCTCGGTGCCAGGCCAGCGGTGTGGCGGTGTGATCGATCTGAATCCACCGCGATGAAGCCAGATCAGTCTCGCGCACGACGGAGGTCCAATCCCCCTGGGCACGAGCGGTCAGCATTTTCCTGGTGTGAAACTCCGCCTCTAATCGAACCAACCCGATCAAGAGCGCTGGCACGGCCAGAAAGATCGCCACGACAGTCAGGACAGCCGGGCCTCTTCTAATACGGGATGGCACATGTGTCGCGACAGTTCGGCCATAGATGGAGAGTGATGCGGCTAACATCAACGAGACCAGCATAGTATGCACCATGCGCTCTTTGGGATAGCTGAAGAAGGCAATGATCATGTAGAGAATAAGTCCAAACAGCAGCGCCGTTGCCGCGGTGACATCGTCTCGGCTCCTGCTTCGCCTGAGAACTTGCACGCAGAACACCAGAGCAGAGACGAAAACAAATAAGTAACACAGGAGGGCGAGGGGACCGGATTCGGCCAGTATCCAGAGGTAGTCGTTGTGGGGTCTCTGAAAGAACAAGTCACCTCTCAGCACCCGCTTACTCATTGGTCCCCAGGCCGGGCTGGCCAGCTTCCAGTTGCCGGCCCCGACGCCGAGCCAGGGGTCATCGGCAAACATGGCCAGACTGTTCCGCCACATGGCCAGTCGCTCGGCGACTGAACCCGCACTGAAAGATGTTGTTGAAGCGGCCCGATTCAACACCGACTCCTGGTTAGAGTGGCGCACATAGGGAGTCGCAAACAGCGCAGCCGTTGCGACCGCCACAACAAATGCTGCGACACCAAACCTTCGCCGGATTGACCGAGACCTCGCTGCCGGATGCTCTTTTCGAATGTTAATCCACCAAATAGTCAGAGTGGCGACACCGGCAACCACCAGAGCGAACCAGGTGGCGCGACTGTTGCTGAGCATAACCACCGCTACCGACAGAGCCCCGGCTACAACGGTGATCCAACGCCAGACAGCGCCGCCCCGCAGGTTCACAAAAAGCATGAACGGCAACATCAGACACAGGGCGGAGGCCAGCAGATTGCGATTGGCTAGGCCGCCATTCCGCACGTATCCCTCGAAGGCAACTTCGTAATACTGACAGAGTCCGATGACTGCAATGGCGGCGGCGACAACCGTCAGGCTTCGAGCCAACAGGCCGAAGGCGCCCGGCTCACGACGGAGCACGATTGCGAACAGGACAACCAGGGCGGCCATGAGCGCCACCCTGGCAGTTTCCATAACACCTTCGGCCACGTTGCCGGCCTGGGTGAGTGACAGCGCGACTGTCAGGACATATCCGGCGAGAGCGATAAGCATGACACGACCTTCCAGTGGCGGTGCATCGCGGCGAGACCATCGCATGGCCAGGAGTTGCGTAATACTGATTATCAGGACCGCCACCGACAATGCCACCAGGCGTGGCATCAGCACCGGATCTACAGAGCGTTCTGTGGAGACGAATGGAATCGCGATAAGAGTCGCGGCGGTCATGACCGCTGGTAGTCGGTTCAGCCAGTGTGGTGATCGGTGTGTCAACCGAGTATCCCGTCAATAGCTCTCAAGTTAATATCGCCGCCACATAGCGCAACGCCACGAACAACACCATAACTGCCAGAACAGCCTTGATCAGGCGGGCCGGAACGAGACGTTGCAATCGGGCTCCGACGTACATGCCGACCATCCCGCCCACGCCGAACAGACCACCCAGCATCCAATCAGGCGAGACCGACATCGAACCGTTACCTGAGAGCGCGCCAAGAGTGGTATAGGCGGCGATGCCCACACCGGAGGCTATGAAGGTGGTCAGCAAAGTGGTGCCTGCGACAGAGTGAATCGGGAAGCGAAAGGCCGTCATCAGGATCGGCGCCAAAAAAGCGCCGCCTCCGATACCGTAGGCGCCGCCCACAATACCGACAACAAAACTGACGGCCAGAATCTTCACCGTAGAGTTGTGGTAGGTGCGTCCGTTGAACTCAAAAGCGAAGCGTCGCCGGTTGAGTCCCAGTGACCGCACGACTGCACTCTGAGGTCCCGGCGCGTTGTCTTCATCGGCTCGTTTCTTCCTCAGGATATTCGCTATCAGTCGGCCTGCTATGTAGAGCAACACCAGTCCTGCAAACGGCTTGAAGGTGGCCGGGTCGGGCATCAGTTTAATACGCACGACTGCCCCCAGCACAATCCCGGGCAGGATTCCGAGAAGGATCGCCCACACCAGCGACCAGATTACCCGTTGTTCGCGAATGTAGCGATATACGCCGCTGGGGATAGCCAGGATGTTGTACAGAAAATTGGTAGAACTGACTACAGGTCCGGCAATGCCTAACACGCTGACCTGGATCGGTAACAACAAGAAGGCGCCGCTCACGCCGGCCATCGATGACAATCCGGCTACGACAAACGCGATCAGCGGTGGCAGCCACCATTGAATCTCGATGCCGCTGATGGGAAAGGGTGTCATACTGCGCTTGTTCCAGTATCGAATCTTTGCTTTAGTTTGGGATCATTTTACTGTATTTTCGGTTCCGAGAGAAACGTTTTTTGTTCAGGAGAACAACCTTATGGCTGTCAAACGACAACTATCTGCATTTGAGAAGTATGCTCACGAATACGATCTTATTACCAACGCGACTCAGCGTGAAAAGTATCACCAGAAAGAAGTCGATGCTCTGATTGCTCGGTTTCGTCCGAGATCAGTCCTTGATGCCGGTTGCGCCTCGGGGTTGACAGCGATGCTCTTCGCCCGTCGCGGTGTCGTTGCCGTCGGCCTGGACCGATCACGTCGGATGATCGAGGTAGCAAAGGAGAAATTCAAGAACGTCGATCTGCCGCTTGAGTTTCGATGGGGCGACTTCGAACGCCTGCCGAAAAAGCTTCGTGAGAGCTTCGACCTGGTGGTTTGTCTGGCTAATAGCATTGCGGGGGTGAACACACTCGCCGGACTCAAGCGAAGCCTCAAAAATTTTCGTGCCGTCCTGAAACCGGGAGGGTACCTGGTGCTGCAGATGCTAAACCACGCCGCCGTCAAAGAGGATACTCTTTTCCCGATCAAGGTGACTGAGAATAACGGGATTGTCTATGAACGTTTCTCAGAACGCCGTGGCAGCCGGATGTATGTATATGTAATCCGCCTCGATCTCAACCAGAAACCGCCGGATTACGAGATATTCCGGCATGAGTTTGACAACTATAACGTGGACGTCATGAGCCGAGGGGTGGCTCAGGCCGGCTTCGCTGGGATTCACAAGTTTGGCGACCTTTACCTGAAGAAACGATTCGGGCGGTCGTCGCGCGACCTGATAATCATCGGGCGACGGCCAGGTCGTTGAGTTCTGACTTAAGTTACCGATAATCGATATGTTGAATAAACATCGTTAATCGTGGGGTAATATGTTCGGTCTCATAAGTGCGCTGGAAGAAGAACTACTGCTATTCAAAGAAAACCATCACGTGGATCAGGTTGTCAGACATGCCGGCCTTGATTTTCATCTGGGCGAGTTGGATGATCAGAAGGTGATCCTGCTTCGCTGCGGTGTGGGGAAAGTCAACGCCGCCATGGCGACGCAATTGATGATTGATCGCTTCGGAGTGGAGGCGGTGGTTTTCACCGGTCTGGCCGGCAGCCTGGTGCCGCATCTCAAACGCGGCGACCTGGTAGTCTCGAATTTCGTGGTGCAACACGACATTGACCTGACCGCCTTCGGACGACGCCACGGCGAGATACCCGACGTCACCCGACTGATTGAGGCTGATCCGAAATTGGTAAAGGCCGTCACCGATGCCTACGATCGTATCGACAAAGTCGATACAGCGGCGGGACAGATGGTGGTTGGCACCATAGCCACCGGTGATTCGTTCATCTCGGATCCGCAAAGGATACGCTGGTTGCAGCGAGAGTTCGGTGCGGTTGCCGCAGAGATGGAAGGTGGCGCGGTCGGTCAGGTGTGTGAGATGAACCGAGTGCCCTTTGTGATTATCAGAGTGATCTCAGATGGGGCCGGAGATGGCGCCGCCGCCGAATTTATATGCTTTCTCGAGGAAGCATCAAAGATAACGTTCAGAATAACCAGCGAACTCTTGGCCGAGTTGAGCCCATCCGCTGCAACCACCGGATAATCCCTTGACCGGTTTCCCCTTCTTTTGAGTTGACACGGTGGGACCGATCGGTAATTTCACCGCTACCATGAGAGTAACTCTGTTCCTAATCGCTACTCTTGTCTGTCTCGGTGGGCCTCTTCTGGCGCAGCGGGCGGTACAGGGTGAAAACACTCTTGAAAGTTTCCGTCCCGACGGTGAGTTGCGGATGTGGACATTCGTGGTCAAGGATTCCACAATTGGCCGGCTGTTCTCAACGATGAAGGGGCGGACCAGCATCAACGGCGTCGATGCGTATATAATCGAACAGCGCCTGGGATTGGACTACACCCGGCTTGGCTCCGGCGTCACAATCGATGTCGAGGGCAGGCAGTTCGTAGCGGCCGACGGTACCTATCTTGGCTGTGACCTGCAAATCAAAACCGGAGATCAGACGGCACAACTGGAACTGAAACGTGATGGTGATACCCTGCGTGGTTACATCGAGCAAGGCGGACAGGAGACAGACCGGCAATACCATTTCAGCGCCGACGGTTTCGCCGCCGATGTTTACCTCCTGGACATGCACGAACTATTTTTGGCCATGCGCGATTTTAAGGTAGGGGACACCATCCGCGATACCATGTTTGTGCCGCAGGTCAGGCAAAAGCAGTATGTTGAAGCTACCGTCAATATGTTCGTTGACAAGCAGGTGTACAAGGGTACGTTCGACTCCACTTTTGTGATAGTCTATTCGCAACCGCAACACCAGGCCTTTTATTTCACACCGGACAAACGTCTGGTTAAGGTGGAGATCCCCGGTCAACAGTTGAAGGCTTATCTCGATATCGTGCGTGTGTTCGATGTCGGCGCCTCTGAAGAAACCGATCATGCCCTTGGGGGTTTCGTCGCACGCTTGCCCGTGTTCACGGCCTACCTGATCCTGGGACTATTCTCGCTTGTGTTCTTCGTAGGCCGCGCCTGCCGACGACCGGTCACCTGGTTGGCCTTCCTCGCCGGTGGTGTTGTATACCTGCCGGTCATTGTTACCCTGATGCCCTTGCAGATGTATCTTGTGGAACGCCTGCTTATTCCCGGCATTGCCGCAGGAGGTTCGCCCTACTTTTGGGGTATCCTCCCGGCTCTGACCGCCGGAGTCATCCATCAGATTCTCAAAGTTGCTCTGATACTGCTGTTCAGAATTATGGCGAAGCTACGCACTGATCGCATAGTAGTCATCGGTGCGGTCTGTGGCGCCGGGTTCGGCATAATCGAAGGCTGCCATCTCGCCATGTTGGCCATTAACGTCGAACTGTTTTCATGGCACCTTCTGGAGCGTGGTTTCATGATCCTGTTCCACACTACTTCCGGCGCCCTTCTCGGCTATGGTCTGGCAGCGGGGTTAACCTCCCGGCGACTCGTGTTAATCTTGTCCGCTATGATTCTGTTCGACGCCTTCCTGCGCTACCTGCCGGTCTTTGTGCATCAGGGCGTGATCGTTGTACAGATGATGTACTTTATGATTCCGATCGTGGTGGTGGCGCTGACGTTCTTCGCGCTGTGGCGGTTCAAGCGAGCATCATGATCTTTGTCGAAACCCCCTGGGTTGCGACAGTGGCATTGCCTGTCTTTCGCGCTACGCGCGCAACCGACCAAGCCCTAAGCGTACAACAGGACCACACCCTGAGCGGAGTCGAAGGGTCTCGTGCCCGGCAGATGTCGACATCTGCCGAAGTATGACGCAGACAGACCTGTAGAGACCTCGTGGACTTGACCGCCAGACGCCAGGATCACAAGGATCCTGACCTACTAATAAGATGTGAACACCCCCCTACGGTCTCAGGATCAACCCCGCGCCGGAGTGGCCGTCGATGCGAACCTCCAGAGGCTCCGGCAGCACAACGTGTCGCACGAATTCCGTTTCATCGGAAGTCGGCTGTGACGAGAACCAGTCCCACTCGATAAAGCCGTTACCGATGGCGGCATTGATGGTCATGTAGCCGATCCGGAACGAGGTTAGGTTGTGAAAGAAATGCGTACCGAACGACGGGTCCGGCGCAAAATCACCATAGGCCGCCTCGACAATCACCCCTGCCTGTGAAATCTGATTCCACACCACCGGCACCCCGAGCCAACGCTCCGATGAACCCCACCGTCCCGGCCCGATCAGGAGATACTTGCGGTCAGCCTCTTTCAGCCTGGCATTGAACTGACCGACCTGTTCGGCTATCTCAAGCGTGCGGCCGCGATCAAAACTGTCCGGTGACACGAAGATGATATCCCGTATGGTCTGGTTGCAGAGGTTCCCCAGAGCATTCTCACTCTTGGCAATCACCTGCGAACCCTCGACGTCATCCAGCGATACCGTCTCAAAAGTGGTGTCCTTGATCATGGGTCGAATCTGCAGGAAGTAAAACTCCTCCGGCTGCTCGCGATTAGGGTGCAGATTAACCGCGAACTCGATTTCCACCGGGCAATTCAGACCCTGCGAGCCGAGTTGCAGAAGATACTGGGTGATATCGCACAAGGGGAAGCGGTGCAGCTTGAGTATCGGCGCAAAGCTGACGATGCGCGTCCCCTCGCGACTTGCCCCGTCGTAGACGCGATCGTTTTCGGCCGAAAAGGTGGAGCAAATGGGGTACAGGGTGCCGTCCCTTTCGGCCTGCCGCAAATCAAGTCGGCTTAGTCCCATCTCGCCACCCGCTTCCGGCAGGATCGAGGGATCCCTCATGTCGATGGCGAAGAAATCGTGCTGCGAGTTGTTCAGCATATCTTTGGTGGTGGAAAACTGCGGCAGTTTCTCCGGGTAGCCGGGGGAGAAGCGCACACAGTTATGCCCGTCGACGATTGTTTTGCCCAGCCCCAAAGCTACATACACCACTCCATCCTCGGGCTGCACGCCGTCCATGGAGTAGTAATTGTACGACAACGCCACGCCGGAAAACCCGGGATAGAAATGATCATCATGGCGCTGCCCGACCGCCTGCTGAATAATCACCGCCATTTTCTCTTCTTCCACCCGATTGCCGACAAACTCATGGTATACGCGAGCGTTCTCGAAGTAGGTCGAGGCATAGATCAGCTTGATAGCAGTGAGCAACTGATGCAAGCGCACTTCGATGCGGGGGTGGCTGTTGGTCAGCATGTGAGTGTCGTAGACGCCGGCCGCCGGTTCCAGGTGTGAATCCTCGAGCATCGACGACGACCGTACAGCCAGCGGATACTTGACGACGTTTATGATCGTGCGCAGATCCACCTGTGTCCGCCGGGGAAATCTGGCCTTAAGGAATATCCTGGTGATATCCTCATCGGAATGCGCCTTCAAAGCCGGTTGCAGCAGGTTGTTGCTGTCCATGAAGGCGTCGAAGACATCGGTGCCGATAATTACCGAATGAGGTACCGAAACCTTGATCGCCTCGAAGTCCTTACTGACGTCATACTGGCTCAACAGTGCGTTGATAAAGGCCAGGCCGCGCCCCTTACCGCCCAGGGAACCGCCGCCGATCCGCACGAAGTCCGACTGCAGATCAAAGTGCCGGCGTGAAAAATCACTGACCACACCGAGTTGCCGCTCGTGTCGGAAACTCTTGAAGGTGTCGATCAGGTACTTGCGCAACGCCTCGACATCCTTGAACTCAGACACCTTGCGCGGGCGCAACCGGTCGGCCAGGTCGAATTCAGTGCGCGCCATCAACCAGTTGGAGAAATGATTGTGGATGGCGTGGTAATGAATCGATCGTTCATCGACCGTAGCCAACGCTTTTTCCATGCTGCGAAAGTCGCTTGCCCTCGATACTTCAGTACCGTCGGGCAGAGTGAACACAAAGTCTCCAAAGCCGAAGTGCGTCTTGATGAATCGTCTGATATCCTTGTGCAGGGTGGGTGAGCGCTTATGAATGAACCCTGCGTTTTGAGCATAGGCAACAGCGGCGTTCTCTATGTCGGATGATTGCATCAACACCGGCAAGTCGGGCACACGCTCGCGAATCAGTTTGACCAGCTTCACACCCGCCTCGTCATCCTTCTCTCCACCGATGCGGAAACGAACGTCGGAGATGACGGCCAGGACGTACTTCCGATACTTCTCAAACAGACTGACGGCGTCTTCGTAGTTGTCGGCCAGCAACACTTTTGGACGAGCCCTCATGCGCAACACTTTGTCGGTGACATTCAACCCTTCCGACATCAGTGCCCGCGTTTGCTGCATGATCTCGGTATAGAACAGTGGAAGGTAGGAAGAGTAGAACTTGATATTGTCCTCGACCATGATGATGACTCTTACACCGACCAGCTTAGTATCGAAGTCGACATTCATTCGATCTTCAACCAACTTGATTATGGACAGCAGGATCTTGACGTCGCCGGTCCAAATGAATATCCAGTCTAAAGCGCTCTTATATTCGGTTGTCTCCATGATTGCCAGCTCGCGCCGGTGGTAAGCGAGGAAGACCACCGGCATGTTCGGCTTGATGCTCTTAACACTGTGTCCGAAGCTCACGACGTCGAGGTCACCGACACGCTTGAATATGATGACCAGATCGATATCCTGAGCCATCAGGATCTCCAATGCTTCCTCGGTGTTGGAAGCCCTTTTCACGTGCGGTGTGGCGGACAGACTGAGTTCGAGGTATTCGTTGTAGATAAGCTCCGTCAACTGACCGTCTTCCTCCAGCACAAAGGAGTCGTACGGACTGGACACCAGCAGCACGTGTTTTACGCGTGACTGCATCAGTGAATCGAACTTGAGGAACTTCGACTGAAAGTTGGTCAGGTTTGGTTTGGACTTCATTTTGCCTCTACTGATGGATCCAACATACCTAATAAATATAGCGGGGACAGCAGAGGCATCAAAGAAAAAAAGGTGGAGCCGCCATCGACGACTCCACCGAACCGTTCAATCATTCGACTGGCAGTATTAGACCACACCCTGGTCCATCATGGTGTCGGCTATTTTGAGGAAGCCGGCGATATTGGCGCCGACCACGTAGTTGCCGGGATGCCCATACTTCTCCGCCGCTTCGATGCTGGCCTTATGGATACTGATCATGATGTTGTGCAGTCTCTCGTCGACCTCTTCGCGGGTCCAACTCAGGCGCAGGCTGTTCTGCGACATCTCAAGACCGGAAACCGCCACGCCGCCGGCATTGGCTGCTTTGCCCAGGCCATAAAGCACCTTGTTCTCAAGGAACACTTTCACGCCGTCCGGGGTGGTCGGCATATTGGCGCCCTCGGAAACACAGAAGCAACCGTTCTTCACCAGCGCCTTGGCGTCGTCGGCGTTCAGTTCGTTTTGAGTGGCGCACGGCAGAGCAACATCGACTTTCACGTTCCACACGCCGATGCCTTCGTGGTACTCACAACCGAATTTGTCGGCGTACTCTTTGATGCGTCCGCGACGGACATTCTTGAGGTCCATCACGAAGTCCCACTTCTCACCCTTAACGCCGTTCTTGTCGACGATGTAACCGCTCGAGTCGGACAGGGTGACGACCTTGCCGCCAAGCTCATTGACTTTTTCGGTGGCATACTGAGCGACGTTTCCGGAACCGGAAACGGACACAGTCAGACCGTCAAAGGACTTACCCTTGGTCTTCAGCATTTCTTCGGCAAAGTAGACGGTACCATAGCCGGTCGCTTCCGGGCGAATCAGGCTGCCGCCCCAGTTGAGACCCTTACCGGTGAGCACGCCTTCAAAAGCGTTGCGCAGCCGTTTGTACTGGCCGAACAGGAAGCCGATCTCACGACCGCCAACGCCGATGTCACCGGCCGGCACATCGGTATTGGGACCGATGTGACGAAACAGCTCGCTCATGAAGCTCTGGCAGAAGCGCATAACTTCATTGTCGGATTTGCCCTTGGGATCGAAGTCGCAACCGCCCTTGCCGCCACCCATCGGGAGCGTCGTCAGCGCGTTCTTGAACACTTGTTCGAAGCCAAGGAACTTCAGGATGCCCAGGTTTACGCTGGGGTGGAAACGCAGGCCGCCCTTGTACGGACCTATAGCGCTGTTGTACTCGACACGGAAACCGCGATTGACCTGAACCTGGCCCTTGTCATCGATCCACGGCACGCGGAACATGATAACTCTTTCCGGTTCGATGATGCGCTCGAGGATCTTGGCCTCTTTGTACTCCGGATGTTTCTCCATAACCGGTTCGAGAGACTCAACGACCTCCTCTACAGCCTGGATGAACTCCGGCTGGGCCGGATTTTTGGCCTTGACATCGGCCATGATGGTGTCAACAAAACTCGACATAAACAGTTCTCCTCAAGAAGTTATGTTGAACTTGTTTCTTATGTTTTCTTTCACTCAATACAAGTGAATCATTTCACATAGCTGCCGTATATACAGCCCCGCTTTTGGAAAGTCAAGACGTTTTGATTCTGTCACAGAAGATTCCCCGTTTTTGTTGTCGGTATCGGAAAAGGCGCGGCTCAGACCGGTTTTCCCGCAGCCGCCGATGTGCGGACCAGTATCGGTACAAAAGAAAAACGACCGGTCTGGGGACCGGCCGTTGACTAACTGTCGTGGGGGATTCTGAGGCGACTACTGACCCTGATCGGAACTGCAACCTGCGCATTGGTCCGGGGAGCAGCCGGGGTCGCCGACCGAGATCTGGTAGCCGGACTGATCGCCTCGGGTGACGAAATCGATGTTGATATCGCCGTACTGCTGCAAGTAGGTCAGGACTTTGGGGTCGATGAAGGCCTTGACGCCGTTCGATTCGATTTCCTGAAGTTTGTCCGCTGACTCATCCAGAGCCATTCCGATATTGGGACCGCTTCAGCCGACGCCCTGGAAGTACAGGACGAGTTTCTTATCTTTGTGTTCGGGGGCGGTCAGGACCTTGGTCAATTCGCCGCTGGCGGTGTCGGTAACCTGCAGCATGTATTCTCAACCTTTCTTCGTTTGCACGTTCAAACACTTAGAACATAATATAGCCAAAAATGATTCAAAAAAAGGTGATAAAGTGACTTTTCACCCCATTTTATCTTTGTCGGCGGGGGAGGGGTTGTTCCGCAGCGGGCAGGCAGGGCGCGTAGCTCCGGAAACAGGCTTGCCTGTGTCATGCCCGCGCAGGCGGGCATCCCTCCGCGATTCATCCGGTCCCCAAAAAACGGAGGGACTCCCGCCTTCGCGGGAGTGACAGGAGCGAGAGGATAGGTGTCATTGCGAGGAGGACGCGAAGCGTCCGACGCGGCAATCTCGGCTCTTTACCTTGACCAGTTGGCCCACTGTCTGTACTATTAAAACTGTCTGTCGCCCTTTATTAGGGCGATGCGAAAACGATGAAAGGGCTGCCAATTGATGCGACGGCGACAACTAAACCAGCTTGAGGTTGCTTGAGTATGAACTGGCTCTGCGATATCCTCTCAGCACAATGGTGGAACGCAGTCGAGACACTCGTACTGGTGTTGACTCTCATCTTCGTCATCAGGTATACCAGAGCCACCAACCGGTTGGCCAATACGACAGCATCAATGCTGCGCCTGGAGCATGAATCGATAGGTCTTCAAATGCGGCCCACTATCGGAGTCACTTGCAATGATCTAAAGAGGTATGCCTTTCAAGTGAGAGTGGAGAATCTCAGCCCGGTCCATGCTCTCGTGCGAATTAAGGTAACAGTCGATGTAAACGGCGAACGCTTAGAATCACCGGGCGACTCCGATTACGGTGGGAAGAACATCCTGCAACTTCAGGCGAAGAGTATATACGCCTTTTTTCTCAACTTCCAGGGACTGCCTTGGTGGACCGGCGCGCCGGATATTAAGCCTCGTTCCAACCACCGCGACGTGCGTGTTACATTGGAAGCTTGGTCAGTCAATTTCAACTTGAGTGATACTGGCCTCTACGACCACGGAAACAGGATACCTACTACGGTCTACTCATGGGAGGACAGATACTGGCAACCTGAAGTCTCACGGCGGGAGAATCCAACATAGTCGATGTGGGTACTGATGGTAACAGTACGCACCCCCCCTGCACTTTATACTTGCTTATCCTGTCCCAACTTAACATCTTGCTGTCCGTCTAAGTCGGCCGGGTTCGATGCCGATAATTGAAGAATGGAGAAGAAACCCCGAGGACACGGATGCCCTTGAAAATCTGCTTCTACGAAGATGACGGCTTTCGTCAATTCCATCCCCTGACATACATGCGCCCGATCTATACGCTGCGTGCCGGGATCGTGCCGCTCTACAAGAGGGCCAGGCGGTATTTCAAAGACACTGATATCTGCTTCGCCGCTCGCGAGCTGGTTTCTCCTCTGCTGGCTGAGACCTTTCGCGACATACCGGTCAACATTATCAAGAAGCCTGAGGGCGACTTGCTGTTTCTCAACGGTCGTCTGCGCGACTACGGCGATCTGCCGGAGTTGGTGATGAAGGCCGAAGGATCGACCGGGTTCAGGGTAGGTGAAGAGACGGTAGCCGTTTTGTTCAAGGAAAAACTGCTAAGATATGTCCCGCCGGTCGCCACTCAGCGCGAATACCAGGAAACATACAGCGAGGAGTTGTCCCAAATCAGCTTTCGAGAGGCGACCGCCACTCTTTATGAGTACTGCTGGCAGATCATGGCCGACATTGAAAAAGAGATCGTGAGTGACTTTGCGTTGTTGAGGAACAGGTTGCCGGATTCGAGCAAGGCTCGAGTTCATGATGGCGCCTTCATGGTGAACAGCGGCGACATCGTGCTGGGTTACGGCGTAGAAGTGCTCCCGGGCGCGGTGCTCGACGCTTCCAAAGGGCCGATCTGCATCGCCGACTATTGTCGTATCGAACCGCACGCGGCCATTTACGGACCGACCTATGTCGGCCCCAACAGCGTGATCGTAGCCGGCAAAATCACCGCTTCGTCGATCGGCCACACCTGCCGGGCCGGGGGGGAAGTGGAGGAATCTGTCTTCCATTGCTACGTAAACAAATACCACGCCGGTTTTATCGGCCACAGCTATGTCAGCCCGTGGGTGAATTTCGGCGCCATGACTACCAACTCTGATCTCAAGAGCAACTACTCGACTATCAGGTCCAGTGTCGGCGGCGAGTTGATCGACACCGGTTCGATCAAAGTCGGCTCGTTTATCGGCGATCACACCAAGTTCGGTATCGGCACTCTCTTGAACACCGGGATCAACATCGGGGTCAGCAGCAACTTGTTTGGCGGTTCGCTGATTGTCGACAAGGAAGTGCCGTCCTTCAGTTGGGGCAACCCGGGTCGATATGAACGATATGAGATCGAAAAGGCGATCGATACCGCCCGTAAGAGCACTGCTCGGCGCAACCATACTCTGTCTGAACGTGAGATCGACCTGTTGCGGCAACTCTTTGATGGTCATGTCGAAGAAAAGGGAATCATGAGTTTTTGAGCGAGGCCGCCGCCACGATATGGCCGTGCTTGTCCGGCGCCTTTCGAGTTTTGGAAACGTTCTGGTTGAACAATGGATTATGAAATGTTCGTTACAGGAGACCTAAGTGCCGGAACTACGTAAAGACCCGATCACCGGACGCTGGGTGATCATCTCCACCGAGCGCGGCAAGCGACCATCCTCGTTTACGTCGGTCTCAAAGCGCACTGCCGCCGCCATGTGTCCGTTTTGTCCCGGTCATGAAGAGAACACGCCACCGGAGATACTCGCTTATCGACACAGTGGCACCGAGCCGAACCAGCCCGGCTGGTCGCTGCGCGTCATGCCGAATAAATACCCTGCCCTGATGATCGAGGGATCGCTGGACCGGCAACCGGTGGGCATTTACGATAAGATGAACGGCATCGGCGCCCATGAAGTGATAATAGAGACACCCGACCATGCCCGCGATATGGTCGATATGAGCGATGAGCAAGTGCGCGATGTTTTTTGGGCCTACCGCGAACGTATGATGGATCTCCAGCGTGATCGACGCTTTGCATACATCTTGGTGTTCAAGAATCACGGTGAGGCGGCCGGGGCGTCGTTGGAGCATGCGCACAGTCAGCTTATCGCTACCCCGATTGTGCCCAAGCGAGTAGCTGAGGAGATCGCCGGGGCCAAGCGGTACTGGGATTTCAAGGAACGTTGCATTTTCTGTGACATTGTCAGGCAGGAGTTGACCGATGGCAGTCGCGTAGTGGCGGACCACGATGCTTTTTTGACCATTCAGCCGTTTGCGCCGAGGTTCCCGTTTGAAACCTGGCTGCTACCCAAAACACACCAGTCGTCCTATCTGGAGATGAGCGACGGCGAGGTGATGGTGTTGGCGCGAGCGGTCAAAGCCACTCTGGCCCGGTTGAAGGCGGCGCTGAATGATCCGCCGTTCAACTACATGCTGCACACGCAGCCGGTGTCAAGAGAACCGATGGACCACTATCACTGGCATTTCGAGATTATTCCCAAGCTGACCCGGGTGGCCGGTTTTGAGTGGGGTTCGGGCTTTCACATCAACCCCACGCCACCCGAGGAGTCGGCTGCTTACTTAAGAGATATCGATCTGGAGAAGTGGAGCCACCGGCAGGATTCCAGGCCGGCAGGAAAGGAAGCCTGAACTGAAGATATTAGTAGCGGCCTCGGAGATGGTGCCGTTCGCCAAGACCGGCGGTCTCGGCGACGTGGTGGGTGCTTTGCCGGCCCAGTTAGCGCGGTCGGGTCACGAGGTGCTTGTCATGATCCCGCATTACGGCTTTCTTGACACCGCTGACTATCACCTTGAGCCGTTGGCTTGGTCGCTCAAAATACCGATCGGCACATCCGAAGAGGTTATGACCGCCAGCATGGCGCGTGATCGCAGGAGTGGCCTGCGCATCTGCTTTATCGGCAATGCCCATTACTTCAATCGACGCGGCCTCTATTCTCATCATGATACCAAAGAGGACTTTGCCGACAACGACGAGCGGTTTGCCTTTTTCAGTCGGTCGGTGTTGGAGGCAGCGCGTAAGCTTGACTTCAGACCTGATATCGTTCATCTCCATGATTGGCAGGCCGGTCTGATTGCCGTCTATTTGAAAACAGTCTATGCCGACGATCCTTTCTTCGACCGTGCGAAAACCGTACTGACGATCCACAATCTGGCTCATCAGGGTAGTTTTGAGGCTGCACGCTACCCGGCGCTGGGGCTGCCCGACAGCCTGTTGTTGCCAACGGCGCCGTTGGAGTTTTTTGGAAAAGTGAACTTTCTGAAGGGCGCTATCGTTCACGCTGATTTGATTACCACTGTGTCGCCTCGCTACGCCGAGGAGATTCAGACCGGCAAGTTCGGCTGCGGGCTCAACGGAGTGCTCAGGGAACGATCTGATGATCTACATGGAATTCTCAACGGTGTCGACTATACCGTTTGGTCGCCGTCACGCGACCACCATTTGCCGTTTCGGTATTACCCGGCCAATCTCAGTGGGAAGCGGATGAACAAAGTAGAACTGTTGGGCGCTGCCGGTTTGCCGATTCGAGAAACCACGCCGCTGGTGGGGATGATCACTCGGCTGGTCCACCAAAAGGGTCTGAGTCTTCTTCGTGATGCCGCTGACCGACTGTTTGCCATGAATCTGCAAATGGTGGTCCTCGGTACCGGCGAAGAGAAATTCCACAAACTGCTGCTGCATCTCGAGACCAAGTACCCCGACAAGCTCAAGGTTTATCTGGCTCACGATGAGAAGCTGGCCCACCAAATCGAGGGTGCTGCCGACATCTTCCTGATGCCGTCGTTGTTTGAACCGTGTGGCCTCAACCAGCTATACTCTTTGAAGTATGGTACGGTTCCGGTGGTAAACGCGGTTGGCGGTCTGGCTGACACGGTCGTTGACTGTGACCCGGACAGTGGTGAGGGTACCGGATTCGTCTTTGCCGAAGATACTCCCGAGGCGATGTTGTCGGCGCTGGAACGGGCGCTGGCCGTCTATGCCAGGCGGAGGCCCTGGGTGAAGTTGATGAAGGCAGGCATGAAGCAGGACTTCTCGTGGGGTCAGGCGGTCGACAAGTACAACGCGCAATTCGAGAAACTGATTGGCTGACAATAGCGTACGGGCCATCTCTTGAAGAAATACCTCAAAACTGCGCTTCCCATTCTCCCGGCCCTGATGATGTTCGGTTGGCTGGCCAACAAGTTTTGGTTTATTCAGGACGATGCCTACATCTCATATCGATACGTGGCCAACTTTCTCAACGGCCACGGACTGGTCTATAATATAGGGGAGAGGATAGAAGGCTTCACCAACTTCGGGTGGGTCATCTATTTAGCACTGATCGGCGCGATGAAGTTGGACTTCATCCTGGTATCGCAGTTGACCGGCCTGGCCTTTGGGGCTGGGTTGATCATTCTGACATATATGTTGGCCCGCCACCTGTTTGCCCGCGAGGATTCCTGGCTGGCCCTGCTGCCGGTTTATCTGGTTGCCGCCAATCCGGGCTTGGCCTACTGGTCTCCGGCCGGATTGGAGACAGCCAGCTTTGCCTTTGCCGTCCTGGCCGCATTGTACTGCTATCTCAGGCAAAGTCGCTGGCTGCTGTTGTGGCTCCTGGTAGCGGTTTGGGTGCGACCCGAGGGTGCCCTGGTGGCGGGCATGCTAGTGTTGATCGAGGCCATTACCGAGCGACGTCTGCCGCGTTTCACCGGCGGCGTTGTTGTTATGGCGTTCATTCTCTCACTGCCGTATGCCCTCTTCAAGGTTCTCTACTATGGATCGATCTTTCCTAACCCGTTCTTTGCCAAGACCGGAGCTCGTCTTGACTATTTAGCTGCCGGGTTGGAATATGCCGGTAAGTTCTTTGCCGACTGTGGCTTTTACGGTATCGGGTTATTGGTGCCGTTGGTCTTTTGGAGTCGCATGTCCAGGGCTTTTCGGGCCGTGTGGCTTTTTGTCGTTTTGTATGTCCTTTATATTGTGTTGGTAGGGGGGGATGTTCTGAAAGTGTACCGATTCTTTGTGCCGGTGCTTGGCGGCGTCGCTCTGTTAACGGCTCTGTCGTTGCGGTTAGTAGTAGGGAATCTGGCGCCCAAAACTCGCCAAATGATCTACTTCCTGGTGGCGGTGCCGCTGTTGGCGGCGACTGTCTGGTTGCCCTGGAACCACGTCAACACTTACAATGCCACCGAGAAGCTGTTTATGCGCAAGATGCAATTCATGGGTCAACAGATGCGTCAGTCCGACCCCACCAGTTTTTCTGTGGCTGTGCCGACCATCGGTATCTTCGGGTACGAACTGCTTGGCCATGATGTGATCGACATGCTCGGACTGACCGATTCGACCATCGCCCGACATTCTGAGCCACCGATCGCGGGCATGACCACCACCTGGAAAGAGCGAAAGCACAACACCAGGTACCTGCTGACCCGCGCGCCGGACTACATCGTGTTCTCCACCGGCGTGAAACCATCGGCGCCGGCCGAACGCGCTCTCTTGCTGTTTCCGGAGTTTCTCAATGCTTACCGAACGGTCGGCTGGTACTACCAGGTCAATCCGACCGCGAAAGGCTCAATTGTCTCAGCGTTCAAGAAGGTCCGAGAGGTCAAAGGTCCGTTGGTTCCCACCTACCCGGTCGAGTATGTGCAATACTACAAGGAGGGTCTGGACAGCTATGTAGCCGGGAATCAAAAAAGGGCGATCGAGTTCTATGCTAAAGCCCTCAAAGCAAGCCCCAAGCCGTACAACCCTTATGTCATTTATCAGAAAGCGTTCAGTCACATCCTGCTGAATGATCAGGGGCCTGCTGTCAAGCTTCTGCATCATGTCTTAGCTCAGGATTCGATGGTTTTTGAGGCTCACAAGGATCTGTATTTCGTGGCCGCTGTCACCGGTGACACCGCCCGGGCTGCCATCCACGAGCGCTGGTTGCGAAAACTGGTTCCCTGGTACTGGCCGAAAATCCATTCCGCCGCCGCCAAAGCCCGAGCCGACATGCTGGCCCAACAGCGCAGGCGATAGACCGATCGACGCGCACCACGCAGAATCTGACGGCTTGAATCAGTCTACTCCCAACGTTGTGAGGCGGATGTCCAACTCAGGAATGCGTATTTTCAAATCGAAAGAAGTTGACAAGGTCAGATGCCGATATTATAATCTGAGGCCAAGTCTGACAAGCGGGAATAGCTCAGTTGGTAGAGCACCACCTTGCCAAGGTGGCTGTCGCGAGTTCGAGTCTCGTTTCCCGCTTTTTTGGGGCGCCATAGCCAAGTGGTAAGGCGGAGGTCTGCAAAACCTTTATTCCCCGGTTCGAATCCGGGTGGCGCCTTTTTTTCATGGCCGGCCAAGCCGCCCATAAACAGGTCTCATACGCTTCCAGGCTGTGTCGCAATTGGGTTTTTAATTGAGTATTGATTATTAGTCGATATGTTGTGCTTCAACCAAGATAGGTAGTGAGGATTTTGAAATGGCATATCGATATGGCAAACGTCATGAACAGTTTCTTTTCCCGGCGAGCATCGAGGATTATGTACC
>SDBU01000452.1_pt1 | contig 57458 bp, 52 predicted proteins | sample 2277071 | NCBI WGS metagenome assembly SDBU01 (sample SAMN10397929, study PRJNA504765) | marine sediment metagenome | isolation source: marine sediment core GS08_GC12, 126 cmbsf | place: Arctic Ocean: Gakkel Ridge, Loki's castle | collected 2008 | reverse complement strand
GGCGGTAGCGACTAACCGTTTGCCCCGGTAGCTCAGCTGGATAGAGCGCTGGTCTCCGGAACCAGAGGTCGTGGGTCCGAATCCCGCCCGGGGTACTAATAATAAAAACGGTCCATCAGGGCCGTTTTTGTTTTTACTTCCAGGTTAGGAGTCGCAGCCAAGGTTCGAGCCGGAGTCCCGCCGGTGGCGGGACGTAGACCGGTGAGTCCGCCAGCCGGCGGACGAGCCCATCCCGCCCGGGATATCATCAGTTTATCGCCTTGTCTCGTCTATTCCGGGGGATAATTATCAGCGCTTCCGAGTTGACCGCTTGACTATATTGCCCTTGCTGTCCATCACACCTACTGTAGTGCCTTGTGTGATATCCAATGCCCTCTGTGTAGCTTCCTGATTCGATCCCGCGACATAAACTGGTTTTCTGAAACCTCTCAGCTGGCTAACGCCATCTTTGACCGTGCTTGGTGTTTCAACTTCCACAGCTCTTGTTGGTGTCACAATATCAACACCTTTCCCTGAGTTATAGTCAGTCCGCAGTCTTTTCGCGATACGATTAGCTGCTACCTTGTGCGATCTACTTTCAGCCATGTGATTTATCCTTTACTATTTGTGTTTGAGTAGGATTAGAGATTGAGCTCTTCCCAAATCTTTTCATTTCTAATTCGACGAACTATAACACCCTCAGAAACTTGAAAAGTTCTACTCAGTGGTATTGCAATATACGCCATGATGCTCTCCGTCAGATTATTTCCCAGTTTCTCTTTGACCTGGGTAATCGTCTCCCTCATTGATTCAATCTCACTAATCAACCTATCCTTCGGCACAAGGAGACGACCCGCAAACTCGTAGGCCTGCATTTCAAACCATTTAAGATCTACTTCATGAATCTGGCTGCGGAACTCTATCCATTGTTCCAGGTTCTCAAAGGCACAAGCCCCTAACTCATCCTTATGCAGCATCAAGTGGCCTACTTCATGAGCATATGTAAACCTTAACCTATTCTCATAACGTAGATCACTGTATATTTTCTTATCGATAAAGATTCTTCCTAAATCTCCTGAAAGAAACCCATCAATATCATGTATTTCTAATAATCCTTGGATAGGTACAGGTAAAATGCGCAGGTCAATTTCAACTATCGGGATTATCGGTATAGGTACTAAGTCAGTGGGATTTACATGTAATTCCCTGAATTGTTCAGCAACCTTCCAGATGTGATTCCACGTGAGACGTTTTGGTTTGATCAGCGACAACTAAGACTTCCTAATTACTTCGATAAGCTCTTCAAGCTCTTTTCTCGATGGTTTCTGACCTCTGAGAGTTCTAAAAAAAACTGGTAGACTACTAATTAAAGCATTATCGTCGATTATCTCGATGGGTACATGGGCAACGACGGCGAGATCATGTAATGTAAACCATGCTTCTGTGCCTTCGGCAATTCCAAGAATAGCCGCTATATGTCCCAGTACTTCCTTGCTTTTTGGCGGTTGCAGAATTCCCCTTTCGATTTTACTCCAATTGCTCGGATCAATCTCAGCCCTTCTACAAAAATCTCTTAGCGTCAATTGTTTTTCAATACGCGCATCCTTGACGTATTCACCAAAGTACCGCATACCCATTTCCCCCTTTTTATTGTGGTATTTATCTACCATGTGGTATATTAATACCACACCAAGGTTAGATCAAGATAATTTTACCCAGAGAAAATCTCTTTTGAACCCGAATGGTTATGCCCATGATCACAGATCGATCAGGGCATTTCTCGTCAGTATATTTACTGGCTACCCCACCTGGGGGACGCCCTCCAACGACTGTTTCATCTCCGCCTCGCTGAACTCGTAGTCGTGCAGTTTGCCAGCGAAGTAGTCAGTGTAGGCCTGCATATCAAAATGGCCGTGGCCGCTGAGGTTGAACAGGATCACCTGGCTGGTACCCTCCTGTGTGCAGCGCAGGGCCTCATCGATAGCCACCTTAACGGCGTGGGTGGACTCGGGGGCCGCGATGATCCCCTCGGCGCCGGCGAACTGCACCCCGGCGGCGAAGCAGGCCAACTGGTGTTCGGCCCGGGCCTCCAGCAAACCAAGTTCCTTGATGTGACTCATGAGGGGGGACATGGCGTGGTAGCGCAGGCCGCCGGCATGAATCCCGGGCGGAATAAAGGCACTCCCCAGGGTGTGCATTTTCATCAGCGGCGTGGTGTTGGCCGTATCGCCGAAATCGTAAGTATAGCGGCCTTTGGTGAGCGAGGGACAGGAGGCCGGTTCGACGGCGATGATGCGGGTATCCAGCTCCCCGCGCAACTTGGCGCCCAGGAACGGGAAGGCCAACCCGGCCAGGTTGGATCCGCCGCCGGCGCAGCCAATGATGATGTCCGGTTGATCCCCGGCCTGCTCAATTTGCTGCATGGCCTCCTGGCCAATTACAGTCTGGTGCATCAGCACGTGGTTGAGCACGCTGCCCAGGGAATACTTGGTATGGTCGTCGCCGACGGCCATCTCTATCGCTTCGCTGATGGCCAGGCCCAGGCTGCCGGGGTTATCAGGATTCTCCGATAGGGCCTTCCGTCCGGCCTGAGTACGGTCGCTGGGGCTGGCGAACACCCGGGCTCCGAAAGTCTCCATCATGGCCCGGCGGTAAGGCTTCTGCTGGTAACTGACCTTTACCATGTAAACATCCACTTCCAGGCCCATCATCTGCCCGGCATAGGCCAGGGAGGAACCCCACTGTCCGGCGCCGGTCTCGGTAATCAGGCGCTTGACGCCTTCTTCTTTATTATAGAATGCCTGGGTCACGGCAGTGTTGGGTTTATGGCTGCCGGTGGGGCTGACGCCTTCGTACTTATAATATATCTTGGCCGGGGTATCCAGGGCTTGCTCCAGCCGACGGGCCCGGAACAGCGGCGTGGGGCGCCATTGCTGGAAGATAGTGCGCACCGGATCCGGTATCTCCACATCGCGATCAGTGCTCACCTCCTGCATGATCAGGGCCATGGGGAAGAGGGGCGCCAGATCGTCAGGCCCGATCGGTTGTCCGGTACCCGGATGGAGCACCGGCGGGGGTGGTTCCGGCAGGTCTGCAACGATGTTATAGAACGATTTCGGAATGTCGCTGTCGGGCAGCGTGGTTTTTATCGGTTTCATTCTAGTCCCTTTCTTTTATGTCTTTTATGCTATGATTTACCGTTGGCTAAAGTCCTGGATTTTCAGCCTGCAGTTCCGCGGGCATTTCCTCGAGTAATCCCATTACCAGGTCGTACATGGTGGTATCCACCAGTGTACCGCGCAGCCGGTGCCGTAGAGTACCGATGGTATGCTCCCATTGTTGGTATTCCTCGGGGGTCACCGGGACCACCTCCAGTCCGTAACCCTGCATGGCGGTTATGGCGTCCTTGTCGAGAGAAATGACCGCGGCCTGTAGTTCGCGGGCCAGAAGTGCAGAGGCCGCCAGCATGGGCTGGTAGTACTTATGGGGAATCCTGTCCCAGGTTTCCCGAGTGATTATTACCGCTCCGGTCAAGTTGGCCCAGCGGAGATCACTCATCTGGTTGGTGATGCCAAACCACTGATAGGCGGCAGCCGTCATGGGGATCACAGCCAGGGCGTCGATCAGGCCGGTCTGTAGTCCAGCCAGTACATCCAGCACCGACAAGCTTACGGCCTGGAAACCTTCTTCCTTCCAAAGACGCTCAGTATTGGCACTCCCGGCCCAGTTGAAAATTCGATGCTGCTTGAGGTCGCTCGGCGTGCGGATCGGTTCGGTGCTAAACCAGTGCACCCACCCCAGATGCATCCAATTGACAACCACGAAACCGGCCTCCAGGTAGCGGCGGTCCAATTCATCCTTGATGTGGGAATGAAGCCAGCGCAACTGCTCGTCGGTCCGGATCACCAAGGGCAGGGAGAGTCCCCAGATGCCCTTATCGATATCACCCAGACCCTTTGATGTCAGCCCGGCCGCCTGAATCTGGCCCAGGCGCATTTTAGTAACAACCTCGGCTTCATCGCCCAGGACACCGCCGGGATAAATTCTCAGCTGCACCAGGCCATCGGTGATCTCCCGCCATTCGGCGTCCAATTCCTCCAACACCCGATGCCAGGGTGTTCCAGTCGGGGCCAGTGAGCCCAATTTAATTACTATCGGTGCGGACGACCCGGCCGGGGACCAGCAGGGGAAAACTAATAATATGGCTAAGCTGAAGTAACGTTGATAACGGTAAAAAAACATACTTTTCCGCGCCTAGTAAGGTATATTTAGTGAACCTGTGGCCGGATATTTTAAACAAGAGCGCTACCCCAAAGCAGCCAAAATCTATTCAAGCAGCCCTGAAACCTAATAATGTGGACCATGAATGACCTAAAACTAATCCTCACGACCCATGATGACCTAGTTCAAGCCCGGGAGCTGGCTCGTCACCTGGTTGAGCAGCGGGCAGCGGCTTGCGTTAATATAATTCCGCACCTGGAATCGGTATTCTATTGGGAAAATGCCGTGCAGAACGAAAGCGAGCTGCTGCTGCTAATCAAAACCACTGAATCGAAGATGGAGCAGGTTAAAGCAATACTTGAAGAGCGCCACAGCTACGATGTTCCCGAGATCATAGCTTTTGGCGGCGAGGTACTGCACCAGCCTTATATGGAGTGGGTGCGGGACTGCCTGGATGAATAGGCAGCAGTGATAATAGAAATATCCGCGAGCACCGTGCAGGGGCGCGAATATCCTATTGCGTATAATATATGTTATGTTAAGTTATCGAGGGATGCGCCCGGCTACATCTACCTCACCACGAAATTGACAACCCGGCCCGGGACCACTATCTCCCGCACGATCTCCCTCCCCGAAAGGTGCCGCTTGACCCCACTCACTTCCCGGGCGGCCGCCAGCACAGCGGCTTCCTCAGCGGCTCGGGGTACGGCCACTTCCCCGCGGCGTTTGCCATTTACTGTAATTCCCAACGTAATGGTTTCCTCGCGGCACAGCTCGGGATCATAGCCCGGCCAGTCACTGGTGAAAACACTTTTTTGGTTGCCGGCCCGTTCAAAGAGCTCTTCGGCCAGGTGCGGCATAAAAGGCGCTAGCAGCTGTATGAAAACCGCCCTTATCTCGCCGCTGAGAGTCTCCCGGCCAGCCAGACCGTTAGCCAACTCCATCAGGCGGCTGATTGCGGTATTGAAGCGCAGCTGCTCCAGGTCGGCCGTGACCGCGCGGATGGTGACATGTAGCAGCCGTATGATAGACTGGTCCCTTTCCTCCGTGCCTGAATCCGGCAGTTGCAGCAAGCGCCAGACCCGTTCCTGAAAACGAGCCAGACCGGTGATGCCACTGTCGTTCCAATCACCCCCTTCATCGTAGGGCCCCATGAACATCAGGTAGGATCGGAAAACATCGGTGCCGTATTTCTCTACGAATCCGTCCGGCGAAACCACGTTACCGCGGGACTTGGACATTTTGGCCCCCGAGGCGGTAATAACCCCCTGGTGCCGCAACTTCAGGAATGGCTCGCCGAAGTCAAGGAGACCGGCATCACGAAGGGCTTTGGTGACGAACCGGGCATACAGCAGATGCATGGTGGCGTGTTCAACGCCGCCAATGTACATATCCACCGGCAACCATTTCTTGACCCGTGCCGAGTTGAAGGGGCCGTCGTTATAGGATGCATCCACATACCGGAGGAAATACCACGACGAGTCCACAAAGGTATCCATCGTATCGGTGTCCCGTTGGGCGGGCCGGCCACACCGGGGACAATCGGTCTTGACGAAACTTTCTACGGTCGCCAATGGCGATACATCCTTGCCCCGGGCGGCAGCCAGATCGATGTCTTCCGGCAATAGTACCGGAAGTTCCTCGTCAGGAACGGGCACCGACCCGCAATCATCGCAATGGATGATGGGGATCGGCGCGCCCCAGTAGCGTTGCCGGCTGATGAGCCAGTCCCGCAGGCGATACAGTATCTGGCGTTTTCCCTGCCCCCCATCTTCCAGCTGCTTACAGATGCGCTCAATAACATCCTTTGTTGGCAGACCGTCGAATTCACCCGAGTTAAGGGCATACCCTTCACCGGTAAAGCACTGGTCGATGCCGTGGGGCCGGCCGTCAGGGCTCACCACTTCCACGATGGGCAAGTCGAACTGCCGGGCGAACTCGAAATCGCGCTCATCGCCCCCCGGTACAGCCATGATGGCGCCGGTTCCGTAGCTGACCAGTACATAATCGGCGATCCAGATAGGAATTTCGCGCTTAGTAACCGGGTTTAGGGCGCAGGCCCCGGTGAAGACGCCGGTCTTTACCTGCCCCTGGGAGATCCGCTCCAGCTCGGTCTGGGCCCGGCTTTGGGCCTGGTAGGCCGCCACCGCCTCCTGATGCTCGGGAGTTGTGATCTCCCCCACCAGCTGGTGCTCCGGCGCCAGAACCATATAGGTGGCGCCATACAATGTGTCGGGCCTGGTGGTGAAGACATCGATTACCCGCTCCTTGGCCCCGGCCACAGGAAAGAGGATATTGGTTCCCTCGGAACGGCCGATCCAGTTGCGCTGCATGGTTTTGGTTCTTTCCGGCCAGTCGATGTCATCCAACCCCTGGAGGAGCTCCTCAGCATAGCGGGTGATTTTGAAAAACCACTGCCGGAGCTCCTTTTGAACCACGGTAGTCCTGCAACGTTCGCAGCGACCCTCCTTTACCTGCTCATTGGCCAGGACGGTCCGGCAGCTGGGGCACCAGTTAACCGGGGCCACTTCCTGGGAGGCCAATCCCATTTCGAACAGTTTCAGAAAGATCCACTGGGTCCACTGGTAATAATCGGGGTGGCTGGTATCCACGTAATTGGACCAGTCGTACATGGCCCCGATCTGGCGCAGCTGGCGCCGCATGGTGGCAATATTAGCGGCTGTGCTCTTGGCGGGATGTACCCCGGCTTTAATCGCGTAGTTCTCCGCCGGTAGGCCGAAAGCATCGAACCCCTGGGGATGAAAGGTGTTGTAGCCCTGCATCTTTTTAAATCGGGTCCAGGTATCAGCGGGGCCGAAATTATACCAATGGCCGATGTGCAGCTTGTCACCCGAGGGGTAGCTGTACATGGTGAGGCTGTAAAGCTTTTTGCCGGGCTGATCCATGTCGGGGCTGTGCTCCCCGGACTCGGCCCAGCGGCGCTGCCACTTGGCTTCGATTTCTTTAAAGGGATATCTGGAATTCACGCTTAATCATTCCTTAATCTTCGGTTGGCCGGGCAGAAATTAAGCCCATCTTCCCGATAGTAAAATGGCAGTGCCAACAATCTGGCGCTCACATGCAGAAAAGGATCGGTAAATTGCCGATCCCTTGTAATGCTTTCAACCTTTGTCGGGGCAGGGAATTTCCCGCCGCTAGCGGGACAAATCCCGCTGTAAGCACTTAATCCCGCATCAAGCGGGGCGGGGTGAACTCCTGACCTCCTCGCCCCGTATACAAGGACGAACCATGAATCCCGAGGATGAATGGGCGTTATCGTTATGACTTCAATGCTTGTAGGAATTCGTCCACAGTTACCCCGGCCTTGGCAATCAGACTTCGCAACGTTCCACGCGCCACCTCAGTATGGTTAGGAACTGATAGCGTCGCGATATGCCCCGCCTTCGTTAAAATGATGTGACTGCCCCGTTAACGAGCAATTTCCCAGCCGATTTTCCCGAACGTTTTCACAATTTCCCGAGGTTTTAATACCGGTACTGGGGGCATTACACATGCACCTCCACCTCCCGGGTCGCCACCGTTAAGGGCATCCCTGTTTCAGCTCGCACTGCCAAACATTCCTTAATGGCTTTTTGAATGTTTTCTTGGGCTTCCTGCTCGGTTTTGCCTTGACTCACGCAACCGGGGATTGACGGACACTCAGCAATGAACATCCCGTCTTCGTCTTGAATTATATTGACAAGAAACTTCATGCTTATTTCCCCCTTATTTGCGATAACCAAGCCTAGCGATAATGTAGCCATGGGTCGCCCAGCAGATTTAAAAATAGCCCAGCGGGTATCTACCGGGCCTTGCTTAATTACCATGCCAGCCTGCCACTGCTACTGCCACTCTCTTTTGGTCGGGGCAGGGAGATTCGAACTCCCGACCTCTTCGTCCCGAACGAAGCGCGCTACCGGGCTGCGCCATGCCCCGAGAAAAAACTTGTGCGAAAATTACGCGCATCCCATCACGGTCACAAGCCGTTTACCAGGGTATCTCTTCCCCATCCCAGGCTAGGAACCGCCCGCTGTCGTCTGGGGTGAGTCCGTCCACAACACTCAGCAGCCCGGCCACCGATTGCTCCACGCTCAAAGTGGCCCCGGTCCCACCCATGTCGGTGCGCACCCAGCCGGGATGAAGCACCACGGAAATGATACCCTGGTCAGCCAGATCCAGGGCCAGGCTGGCGTTGAGCATATTGAGGGCCGCCTTGCTGGCCCGGTAGCTGTACCAGCCACCACTGCCGTTGTCGGCGATAGAGCCCATGCGCGAGGTGATGTTGGCGATTACCGGTCGCCTGCCTCGACGCAGCAGCGGCAGGCAGGCCTGGGCGATCATCATTGGCGCTACGGCATTGACGGAGTAGGTGTCGATAAAGTCCGAGGCCTCCAACCTGCCCAACGGTGATTTGTCTCCCCCCACTCCGGCATTATTAAACAGTATGTCCAGACCGTCGGTGAAGCCCTGCACCGTGTCCACGGCGCTCGCAATAGCGGACTCACTGGTCACATCCAGGGGCAGGACCAACAAACGATCCCCGTGTTGCTCCTGGAGGCGATTGAGCTCGGCGGTGTTTTCCGGGCTGCGGCAGCCGGCGAAGACCCGATCGCCCCGTTGCAGCGATTGGCGCACCAGCCCCAGGCCTATCCCCCTATTGGCGCCAGTGATAAATACCCTTTTCATGACGGTTGTCTCCGATCCGGCCGGTCTATAGGGCCGGAAATTTCAAATCAACCACTTGATGACCATGAAACCGCCCACCAGCAACACTGTGAATATAATCGCCACAAGGTTGAAGCGCTGCTCAATGAACCGCTTGATCCGGGGCCCGAAGAAGTATATCATGGTGCTCACGGCGAAAAAGCGCACACCGCGGCCCAGGATAGAAGCCAGGGTGAATTCGCCCAGATGGAAATGGAACAAGCCGGAAGCGATGGTGAAAACCTTGTAAGGGATTGGTGTCAGGGCAGCGATGAACACGCCCCAGAAGCCGTAGGCGTCATACTGGGTCTTGATCCAGGCCATGGTCTCGTGGCCGTCGTAGAAGTCCACCAGGGGCCGACCCACCGCCTCCCAGCCGAAATAACCGATACCGTAGCCCAGGTAAGCGCCGGTCACGGAGCCCGCCAAGCATACCAGGGCAAACCAGAAGGCCCGCCCGGGCAGCGATACGGCCAGGGCAATCAGCAGCAGATCCGGCGGTACCGGGAAGAAGGACGACTCGGTAAAAGCCAGGGCGAAAAGCGCCGGCACGCCGTAGGGTGTTTCGGCCCAATGCAGGACCCAGTCATATAACCGGCGTAGCGGACCGGCCGCCATTATGGGATTGCCTTGAAAATCATTGGCCCGAATTTAGCCGCGTCCGGCCGAAAGCGCCACCACATCGCGCGAGAGTTACGACCGATCGCACAGAAAATGCCCCGCAAAATAGCAGTTGACCAGATTTAAATTAGCGGTACCGGAAACACGGCCATAAACCAAATAGCAATATATCAAGGAACTGGGCCATGAAGAAATTTTTTGACGGAATGCTGCTGGCAACGATGGCAATTACCCTTGTCCTGGCAGGTTGTGAGGATGAAAAGGAAATACTACCGCCGACTACGGTTACCTTGTCCGCTGGCAACACCAGTACCGATTTCAATACCTTTTTGTTTACATCAGTTGGGTCTGATGATGCTTACATATTGATTGTGATGGGCGCAAATGCCTCGGACACGCTGGCAATCTTCACCTTAAGCCTTGGGCAACTGGAGACCGATTCACCCGTTGCCTTGGACAATTCCATGTTAGGCGTCATAGGGACGCTGGGTGGCGGACAAATCACAGCGGTGAGTGGCGCGGGTGCCACCGGCACGCTGACATTTACCCGGCTGGACACCCTCGGATTCGTTTCCGGTGAGTTTTCCGATAATGCGACCTTGCGCGGAATCGCAGCTGATGAATCTGAGATAACCGTCAATATTTCCGGGGGATTTGCCGCCGTCGGTGGCAGCGTTGATTTCATTGCTATCCTTTTCAAAAAGCTGCCTCTGTTACCGGGCGAAGTAGAAAGGTTTACCGTACCCTTTGAATAGGCTTGCTAGCCGGTGGACTCCCGGGCGTCTGGCTCGCTAACCAATAACCGGCGACCAACTCCTTTTGGGTGCCTCGCGTCTGGCCCGATTATCGTTTACCCGGCATCACCCTATTCCCGGCTAGATCTTCTACTGCCGCCTGGATCAGCGCCTTGAAGTCGCCACTCTCCCCATAGCGGGCCAGCTGCAGCTGGTACGGCGGCTGACCCCTGGCGACCTTTGTCAACGTCGACAGGTCTTCAGCACAGCGCAGGCGTTGGGCATAGGGCTCCAGCTTCTCGAGCACTTCCAGCACCGACGAGCGCAGTGCCTGCTGGCGGCCTTCGTCGTCCACGATAATGTCGGCATCCATCCCGTAACGGGTCGCCCGCCACTTGTTCTCCCGCACGATCCACTCACTGAGTAGCTCCAGTTGTTGACCGTCATCATAGAGATCCGACAGAGCCACCACCAGGCACTTGGTCAAGGCGGCCAGGGAGACCATGACGTCAATGGTAGGCACGGCGTCAAAGGCCCGTACCTCGATGGTGCCAAAGCCCGGATGGGGCCGGATGTCCCACCATACTTCGCGGATAGACTCGATGGCCTGGGACCGTTGCAGGGTGCGCATGAAGCGTTGGAATTCACTGTAGTTGGTCAAACGCGGGGGTAGCCCGGCGTTAGGCATCCCCTCGAATACCTTGGTGCGGGTAGAGGCCAGACCGGTTGCGGCGCTATCCCAGAACGGTGAATTGGCCGACAGCCCGATAAAATGTGGTATATAGCGTAACAGACCACTGACGATAGCTACCGCCTTCTCCCCGCTCTCTACCCCGATGGTGGGCCCAGGATGGCTCATCGCAGGGTATAGGTTTTCATGATGTGGACGAGACTCTCTTTCACTCCCTCATAATCCGGGCAAAGCTCTCCATGTACGCCACCTCCAACTCCTCCCGGGACAGGTTGATAAGGTCGTTGATTTGCAGCCGCCCGAGGTCGGTGACCCGGCCGATCGTGATACTGGGCACCTGCTCCTCCATGGCGATGCGTTGCAACGGGAGGAGATCGTCTTCGGTAACTGTCACCACTATCACGCTTTGACTCTCGCCGAACAGCAACTCGTCATTACGCAACCGCCGGCTGAGGTGTATCTCAGTCCCCAGTCCCAGTGGGGAATCGAGCAGGGACTCGGCCAGGCACACGGCCAGACCGCCATCCGAAACGTCGTGGGCCGAACGGATAATTCCTTTGCGAATCCCCTCCAGGCACACACTTTGGACATGCAACTCGGTGTCCAGGGTGAGCGGCGGCGGTGAGCCTTTCACCAAGCCGTGCATCCGTTCCAGGTACTCGCTCCCGCCCAGTTCGCCATTTAAAGAACCCAACACAACCACAAAATCCCCAGCCTGGCGAAAAGCCGGTTTGGTTATGTGCCCCAAGTCCTCGATCAATCCCAACATGCCCACCACCGGCGTGGGATAGACGGCCCCCTCAGGGCTTTCATTGTAAAAACTCACGTTACCTCCGGTGACCGGGGTGTTCAAGGACCGGCAAGCCTCCCCCATACCAGCCACCGCTTCTTGGAACTGGAAGTATATTTCAGGATCGTTGGGATTACCAAAGTTCAGGCAGTTGGTGATAGCCACCGGCTGGGCGCCGGTGCAAACCACATTGCGGGCCGCTTCGGCCACGGCTATCCGGCCACCGAGGCGCGGGGCTAACCAGGTGTACCGACCATTGCCGTCGGTGGAAAGGGCCAGGGCCTGGTTGGTCCCCTTGATCCGGATGACGGCCGCATCGGCACCGGGCCCCACGACGGTATTGGAGCGTACCGTGCTGTCGTACTGCTCGTAAACAAAGCCTTTGTGAGCAATATTGGGGCTGGAAAGTAATTTCAATAGGCAGTGATTATAATTATCAGGTTCCGGCAGTGAGTTTATATCCAGCTCATTAACAGCATCCAGGTAGGCTGGGCGCCGGGCGGGCAGAGTGTATTGCGGTGCGCCGCCCCCCAACACCAACTCATTGCAGGGTATCTCCGCCACCTTGTCGCCAGCGTTGTAAACTTCCAGGTTGCCGCTGTCCGTCACTTCACCGATCCGGGTGCAGCCCAGCTCCCAGCGCTCAGCGATTTCCAACAGTTCCCGCTCGAAGCCGCCCTTGATAATCACCAGCATCCGCTCCTGCGATTCCGACAGCATGATCTCATAGGGAGTCATCCCCGGTTCCCGCAGTGGTACCCGATCCAAGTCCAACCGCAGGCCGGATTTCCCTTTGGCGGCCATTTCCGAGCTACTGCAAGTGATACCGGCGGCGCCCATATCCTGCATGCCCACCAGAAACGGTCGCCGGGCCAGCTCCAGAGTGGCTTCCAACAGCAACTTCTCGGTAAAGGGGTCCCCCACCTGCACGTTACTTTTGCGGGATTCCGATTCTTCGGAAAGCTCCTCGCTGGCAAATGTGGCGCCATGGATGCCATCCCGGCCGGTCTTACTGCCGATAATGAAGATCGGGTTTCCATTTCCCCGCGCCACTGCGCTGACCACCCGATCGTGCTGCACTACCCCCACCGCCATGGCATTTACCAGCGGATTTCCCTTGTATGCGTTGGAAATCACCACCTCCCCACCTACTGTGGGAATCCCCAGGCAGTTGCCATAATCGCCAATGCCCCGCACCACCTGTTCGAGCAGGTAGCGATTGTGGGGATCGTCCAGGTCACCGAAGCGCAACGAGTTAAGTGCAGCGATGGGACGGGCGCCCATGGTGAAAATATCGCGCATGATCCCACCCACCCCGGTTGCCGCCCCCTGGTAAGGCTCCACGGCCGAGGGGTGGTTATGGCTCTCGATTTTGAAGGCGATCGCCCGGCCGCCGCCGATGTCCACCAGCCCGGCGTTCTCCTCACCGGCCTCCACCAGGAGTCGACCACCGGAGCGCGGCAGGGTCTTCAGAACCTTGATGGAACTCTTATACGAACAATGCTCACTCCACATGACCGAGAAGATACCCAGCTCGGTGAAGGTGGGCTTGCGCCCTAAAATCTCTTGAATGCGGGCGTACTCTTCTTTTGACAACCCGTGCTGCAGCGCCAGTTGTCTGTCAACCACCGGTTCTGCAATTGCCCGGTTCTCAGGCACCGTGGTTCTCCTTACTTGATTGACTGGGATAATCAGCGGCCATATTTCCAGGGCGTATCCCGTAGAGCCAACGGTTGGAAATCGGGGGTTTCGAGGCCTGCATTTACCACCTCCGCTGCTGGGTCTCAAGGAGGTGCGTGGCGAAAGCCCCGGCCTGCAATACCGCCCTCAGCAAACGGATGCCACCTCGCAGGGCCGCCATCAACAACGGCGGTTCCCTGGAAGCCTGGGAAAGCCAGGTCACGGTGGCGGCTACTGCCGGGCCGTCAACAGGCATGGCAGTCAGCACGTACAAGCCGTAGGTTAGCCTACCGAGCACCTGCTTACGGGTGGCTGGATCCAGTTCCCTTTCTAATGCCTTTGCACGCGTCATTATAAAATCCCACCGGAAATGCCAGTCGCTACGACTATTAAAAAAGGGGCTTGTGCCCCTTTTCCGTCGGAACGGCGGGATTTGAACCCGCGACCCCTTGACCCCCAGTCAAGTGCGCTACCGGGCTGCGCCACGTTCCGTTTAGGTTAAAATTTAATTCCGGACCACCGATGCAACAACCGCTACCATAAAAATTACTTTTTCTCTTTCCTGATCAGACCGATCAGATCCACCAGAGCCTGTTGCACCTCCTCAAGTGCCTGGCGGGCCATGTCCTTTTCCCGGACCAGGTCCGCCGGCACGACGCGTCCGGAGGCGGACGCGGCAGCAGATGCTCCGGCGCTCAGATTATTCTTGAAATATTGGCGCGCGCCTTCAATGGTGAACCGCTCCTGGTATAGCAGGCGCTTGATCTCAAGGATCCTATTAACATCTTTCTCCGTATATACCCGGTTGCCGGCCCGATTCTTCGCTGGTGACAGGTTGGAAAACTCACTCTCCCAGTATCGTAAGACATAGGATTTGAGTTGGGCGATCTCGCTTACTTCACCAATCGAGTAGTATAATTTCTTGACTTCTGATTCCAAATCGTGCCTGCGGGCTGCTGATTTAAAGTACTACTTTAGTGTAAGTAGAGTTTTGGCCTTAAAGCAAGCAGTATTTTCGAATTGAACCATTGCGGTGAGGCCCGTTAAAATGATGCTGCGATGACCCCCGCAACCCGTAAGTCTGCCGCCACTCCATAGTGAGCTCGCTGGCGCTGGGCCGAGGGAATTACTTCAGGAGGGTTAGTGGATCGGTATACTCCAGGCCGAAAGCCTCCGCCACTCCGGAGTGGGTTATTTGCCTTTTGTAGACGTTAAGTCCCCGCAGCAGGTAAACATTATCAAGCAACGCACGTTCCATCCCCTGATTGGCGATTTGGGCTATGTACGGCAATGTGGCGTTGGTCAATGCCAGGGTGGAAGTGTTGGGCACCGCCCCGGGCATATTGGCCACACAGTAATGCACAACTCCCTCAACTATGTATGTGGGGTCCTCATGGGTGGTAGGATGACAGGTTTCCACACAGCCGCCCTGGTCCACGGCCACGTCCACGATTACCGACCCCGCCCGCATAATTTTAAGCATTTTCCGGGTCACCAGTTTCGGCGCTTTGGCGCCTACCACCAGGACTGCTCCGATCAACAGGTCGGTGCGGGGCAGCAATTCACGAAGGGCCACCGGGTTGGAGTAGAGCGTGGTAACGTTCCTGGGCATGATGTCATCCAGGTAGCGCAGACGGTCTATATCCACGTCGAGGATGTATACGTTGGCCCCCATACCGGCTGCAATCTTGGCGGAATTGGTGCCCACCACCCCACCACCGATGATGGTGACAGTGGCCGGTTCCACACCCGGCACTCCTCCCAGCAGGACACCGAGTCCCCCATTGCCGGTTTCCAGCATCTTGGCCCCCTCTTGAATCGCCATGCGTCCGGCCACCTCCGACATGGGGGTCAGCAAAGGGAGATCACCGCTATCGAGCTGCACCGTCTCGTAAGCTATGGCGGTGGCGCCGGTGTCCCGGAAGCCCTCGGTGAGCTGTCTCTCGGCGGCAAAATGGAAATAGGTGAACACCACCTGCCCGGCCCGGATCATCTTTAGCTCCCCCGGTTGGGGCTCCTTGACTTTTACGATCATCTCGGCGGCTGAAAAGATTTCAGCGGGAGAACCCACAAGGGTCGCCCCAGCCCCCTGGTAGTCCGAGTCCTTGAATCCGCATCCCAGGCCGCCGCCCTGCTCAACCAGAACCTTGTGACCATGAGCAGTAAGGTGCTCCACACCGAACGGGGTCAAGGCGATCCGGCTCTCCTGCGGTTTGATCTCTTTGGGCGCTCCGATAATCATAGATGCTCCCCAGACTTTTGCATTTACAGTTTTAGTTTGGACGTTGCAGCGGTTTTACCTCCGGCCGCCGGGTCTGCCTCCGCCCCGGCCTCCTCCACCCCGGCCTCCGCCGCTGAACCGTCGATGGCCACCGCTGGGCCGTTCGGTGCTGGGCTCAACATAGCCCTCGGGTTTTTTAAGCAGCGCCTTGCGGCTGAAATCGAGCCGGCCCAGATCGTCGATCTTGATCAACTTGACCTCCAATTTATCGCCCATCTTGACAACATCGTCAACCCGGTTGACGCGCTCGTAGGCCAGTTGGGAGATATGAATCAGGCCTTCCTTGCCGGGGGCAATAGCCACAAAGGCGCCGAAATCCATGATCCGCACAATGGTACCCTCGTAGACACCTCCAACTTCCGGCTCCGAGGTAATCAGGCGCACCATGCGCACGGCGGACTCCATATCGTCCTTGCCACTACCGCTGATCACAACCACACCGTCGTCATCCACGTCGATGTTGCAGCCTGTTTCCTTGGCGATCCCCTTTATATTCCGGCCACCGGGACCTATTAAGCCACCAATTTTCTCCGGGTCGATCATCAGGTGGGTTATCTTTGGGGCGTAGGGGCTGAGGGATTCACGGGGACTGGGTAGAACTTTGAGCATCTCACCTAGAATATGCAACCGACCCACCCGGGCCTGCTCCAGGGCGGCCTGCATGATCTCCACCGAGATCCCCTCGGTTTTTAAGTCCATCTGGATAGAATTGATGCCCTCCTTCGTACCAGCTACCTTGAAATCCATGTCGCCCAAGTGATCCTCAGTGCCCAGGATATCGGACAGGATCACGTGGCGGTCGCCTTCCTTTATAAGGCCCATAGCTATTCCGGCCACCGGAGATTTGATCGGTACCCCGGCGTCCATCAGGGCCATACTCGAGGCGCACACAGTTGCCATAGAAGAGCTGCCATTGGACTCCAGGATCTCTGAGACAATCCGAATGGTGTAGGGAAAATCCTCGAAAAGGGGCAGCTCCTTGTTGATCGCACGTTCGGCAAGGTTGCCGTGGCCGATCTCACGACGACTGGTCCCACGCATGGGCTTCACCTCCCCAACGGAGAAGGGCGGGAAGTTGTAGTGCAACATGGCGTTTTTATACCAGACACCGTGCAGGTCATCGATCAGCTGTTCATCCCGCTTGGTTCCCAGGGTGGCCACCGCCAGCGCCTGGGTTTCGCCGCGGGTGAAGACACTGGAGCCGTGGGTCCTGGGCAGCACCTGTGTCTCCACGGTGATCGGACGAATTTCGTCCGCCTTGCGCCCATCGGCCCGCACGCCCCCCAATGTCTTTTGCCGTAGGTCCTCATCGAGCAACTGCCTGATACGGTTACCAATGGCCTTGGCCTCTTCGGGAAATTCTTCGGCGAGCTGCTCCCGCGCTTGCTGGATGAAGGCATCGATATCACCGTAGCGCCCATGCTTGTCCTTGGGGCTGTTCAGGTCCTTCAGCTTCGGCTTGGTCAGTTTGTCCACCGTCGCGAGCAACTCTTTATTGACTTCCGGAAGTTCAAAAGCCCGCGCGGGTTTGCCGGCCTCCTTGATGAGCTCATCCTGCAGCTCGACTATATCTTTGATAACTTCCTGAGCATATTGCAAGGCGGTGATCAATTCCTCCTCGGCGATGCCAAAGGATTCCCCTTCAACCATAATGATCGAGTCACGGTTTCCCACCACGGCGATATTCATAACGCTCTCGTCCTGTTCCTCGCTGGAGGGATTAACGACCAACCGGTCGTTCACCTTACCGATCCTGACCCCGGCGATGGGGCCATTCCAGGGGATGTCGGAGATGCTCAGGGCAGCCGAGGCCCCGATGACTCCTAACATGTCGGGTGAGTTATCGGGGTCGGCGGAGAGCACATTGACGATGATCTGGGTCTCGCTTAGGAAACCCTCTTCGAACAGGGGCCGTATCGGCCGGTCGATGAGCCGGCAGCCCAGGACCTCCCTCTCAGTCGGCCGACCCTCCCGTTTAAAGAATCCACCGGGGATACGTCCGGCGGAATAGGTCTTTTCCCGATACTCGACCGACAGCGGGAAGAATCCCCGATCGGGGGCGGCTTCTTTGGCGGCTACAGCTGTGATCAGCAACACCGAGTCGCCATATCTGACCAGTATCGAGCCATCGGCCTGCTTTGCCAGCCGACCGGTTTCCAATGATAACGTGCGACCTGCTATTTCTATCTCTTTAATTACCATCTTATTGCCTCAACTTTCTTTGCTTATTGGTTTTATCTCTGATCTACCTACGCAGGCCCAACTCTGCTATTAGACTAACATACCTGTCCGGCTTGATCCGATTCAAATACTTCAACAGTTTGCGCCGTTTCCCGACCATTTGAATCAGGCCTCGGCGATTGTGGTGATCTTTCTTGTGGATCTTGAAGTGCTCAGTAAACTGAGTGATTTGCTCAGTGAGCAACGCAATCTGCACTTCCGGAGAGCCGGTATCATCTTTCTTGCGTCCATACTTCTTGAGTAATTCCTGCTTCTTTTTTTCAGTCAAGGGCATTGATTAATCAACCTCCATGATTATCCGTTATCCAGCTTAGACTTGCTTTCTCATCAAGCTGCAACTGTTTTTTGAGATCCAGGGCGTTCTGAAAGCGTTGTTCATCCCGTAGCCGGTGATGAAATCTTAACGTGATCCGGCGCTTATATAGGTCCGGCCGGGGCGGCTCAAAAAAATGGGCCTCTATGGTGCGCTTCTGCTCGCCAAAAGTAGGCCGCGTGCCAATATTGCCCATGCCAAACGCGGTGGTCCGGTCAATTTCGGCGGAGACGACATATACCCCGTCACGGGGCAGTAACTGTACCGGCTCATCCGGCTCCAGGTTGGCAGTGGGGTATTTGAGCTCCGAGCCCCGCCCAACTCCGGGCACAATGCGACCGGTAATCTCGTAGGTCCAGCCCAGTAGCTGCTCGGCCTCTTCGCAGCGGCCTTGAAGCAATAGCTGACGGATGGCGGAACTGCTCACCATCCGGTCACCGACCGTCACCCCTTCGATCACCTCCACAGAGTAACCGTATTTCTCGGCCCGGCGACGCAGAAATTCGGCGTCACCTTGCCGGCGATGGCCGAAGTGATGGTCATAACCGATGATGATCCGCAGTGGTTTAAAACGGGCCGCTATCACCTGGGACAGGAAATCCTCAGCTGTCACCTGGCTGAATTCAAGGTCGAAATTCAGCACCAGGGCCATATCAACACCACATTGGGCCAGCCTATCCAATTTCCGCTCCAGGGTTATGATCAGCTGGTTGGCCGGTTCACTATAGGTCGTCAGGATACTACCCGGGTGTGGATCAAAGGTAATCACTGCCGATGGAATGCTTTGGCTGCGGGCATACTCAACCAAACGGTCGACCACTTCCTGGTGTCCCCGATGCAGACCATCGAAATTGCCGATGGTCAAGGCCGCAGCCTGAATTTCCGGCAGTTCATTCAGGTTGCGATAGGTATCCACTCCAAAGCCTGTTTCATGGTCAGGGCCGCGGTCTGATCGTAGGGTCCTACCCGGTTGCGAGTCAATTGGATGAGATGGCCCACAGTTCCCAGCGCCGCCGCCAGATCGGCGGCCAGCACCCGGATATAGGTGCCTTTGCCGCATACGACCCGCAGCTGCAGCTCGTCAGGGGGACACCAATCGGTCAGCTCCAGGGCGTATACGGCCGCCGGCCGCGGTTTTCGCTCCACTGTCTGGCCGGCCCGGGCCAGCTGATACAGTCGCCGTCCCCCAATTTTTAAAGCCGAATACATGGGCGGGATCTGGCTGATCTGGCCGGTGAAGGCCGGCAAATGCTTCTTTATCGTGGCTGGGCTCAACCGGGGAATTCGCCGCTCGGCCACTACCGAACCGGTTAGGTCTAAAGTATCAGTAGCCACGCCCAGCCTGAGGCAAGCGCTATACTCTTTTTCCAATTTCATCAGTTCAGACACCCGTTTGGTTGCAGCCCCAAAGCACAGCACCAGCACTCCTTCAGCAAAAGGGTCCAGGGTGCCGGCATGTCCTACCTTCCGAATTTTAGTAAGGGAGCGTATTTTTTTTACAACGTCAAACGACGTCAAGCCGACTGGTTTCCAGAAAGGCTGAACAAGATCTATCGTCGTCATTGGGGTGAATCCTCGCTACCCAACTCGGAAATGATCTCGTCAATGCGCGCCGAGCGTTTCGCCGCCAAATCCAGGTGAAAACGCAACTGCGGTACGTATTTGATGCCCAACCTGGATCCCAGGTGGTATCGGATCTCCTTACGGCGACGGATTACCGCAGCTATGATATTTTCTTCTTCGATCTTTGGATTCAAGAAGCTGAAGTATACATGCGCGTTCCGGAGGTCACGGCTGGTTTCCACCCGAGTAATTGTCAGCAGACCGGCGGATGGAATCTGAATCTCGGAGAGGAAAATTTGGCTCAATATGCGCTGGATTTCCTCTGCTACCCGAACAGACCGGGGCACTGCTGGGTATGGGTGGTCAGGCAAGGGTTCGTTTAACTTCCTTCACTTCATAGATCTCCAAGAGGTCACCTTCCTGAAAATCGGTGAACCCCTTAACGCCGATGCCGCATTCATAGCCTTCCTGCACTTCCTTCACATCATCCTTGAAGCGGCGTAGTGAAGTGACATCACCTTCATGTAGCAGCTCACCATCGCGGGTGACACGTAGATAAGCCTCGCGCACCGCTTTGCCTTCCTTTAAATAGCAACCGGCAATAACGCCCAACTTGGGAACTCGGAAGGTGGCCCGGACCTCGGCTATACCCAGTGGGGTTTCCACCTTTTCCGGCTCCAACAATCCTTCCAGTGCCAGCTTGACCTCATTTACTGCATCGTAGATTATGTCGTAATTGCGAATTTCGACCCCTTCGGTCTTAATCAATTCCAAGGCGCCGGTGGAGGCTTTAATCCTAAAAGCAATTATTACCGCCTCGGAGGCCTTGGCCAGCAGCACATCGTTCTCGCTGACATTCCCCACACCATGATGGATAACATCAACATTGACTTCCTCAGTGCCCATGTCAGCGAGGGAATCACGGAGTGCTTCCAGTGACCCGTCAACGTCGGCTTTGAGGAGAATAGGCAGTTGTCTGGCCTCACCTTCCTGAATCTGCTTGGAGATTTCATCAAGTGTGCGAACACTCTTTTGGCGCCGATCCATTTCCTGCCTGACACGGGCTCGTTCTACACTGATCCGCTTGGCTTCCTTATCGTCTTCAAAAACGATGAATCTATCACCAGCCTGAGGTACCTTTTCGAAACCTTGAATTAGAACCGGATCAGAGGGGTAGGCTTCCTTTACGGCCATCCCGCGCTCGTTCTGCATGGCCCGTACGCGACCGGTATGGCTGCCACTCAAGAAAGTGTTGCCCCGGTGCAGTGTGCCCTTCTGGATCAGTACGGTGGCCACCGCTCCAAGACCGCGGTCCAACCGGGATTCGATAATAGTACCGTTGGCGGGAGCGTCTTTCACGGCAGTCAGATCCAGCATCTCGGCCTCCAGCAGGATCTTATCCATCAGCTCGGATATTCCCTCACCGCTCTTGGCTGAAATCGCCGCACATTGGACTTTGCCGCCCCAGTCCTCAACCAGAACGCCGTATTCGGACAGCTCTCGCTTGACCCGCTCCACATCGGCTTCCGGCTTATCGATCTTGTTAATGGCCACAATTATGTTTACCCCTGCGGCCTTGGCGTGGTCGATGGCTTCCTTGGTTTGAGGCATGACGGCGTCATCGGCGGCCACAATGAGCACCACGATATCGGTTATCTGTGCCCCCCGGGCTCGCATGGCGGTGAAGGCAGCGTGGCCGGGAGTATCTAGAAAAGTGATGTGTTCACCCGAGGATAAAGTTACCTCATAGGCGCCAATATGCTGGGTGATGCCTCCCGATTCTCCCGCCACCACATTGCTGGAGCGGATGTTATCCAGCACAGTGGTCTTACCGTGGTCCACATGTCCCATCACAGTAACCACCGGTGGGCGGCGCACTGACTCGGTCTCCGTTCCCCTGGCTGCCAACTCCTCAAGGATCTGCACGTCGCTTAGAATACTATGCTCATCAACCTCGAAACCGAAATCCTCGGCCACAATGGTAAGTGTATCCATGTCCAGCCGTTGGTTGATGGAGACCATGATACCCAACTTCATGCAGGTGCTGATCACCTCCATGGAAGACACTTTCATGATGGAGGCCAGTTCCGCCACGGACATAAATTCATGAATTTTCAGCTTCTGGAGGGTTTCTTCGGCCGCTGCGCTTTCTGGTAGATCTTCCCGCTCTTTACGGCTGGGCTTGCGGCGGCGCTCCTTGGTTCCCATGCTCGCCAGGGTCTGCCTTAAAGTCTGGTCTACGGTGCGTGTCTTGGCCTCGTCCATCTTAGCGGCTGCTTTCCGACCGGCAGGTTTCCTTCGTCCCTGGTCAACCTTGGCAGCTATCGCCCGCATATCGATGCGCTTCAGCTTGGTCTTTGTCGGGGCCGGCTGGGTGGTTCTGGCGGCTCCTTTAGCGGTTTTTGCTTCGGCCTTAGCCAGTTCTCGACGCTTGGACTCCTCTTCCTGCTGGCGCTTCTTGAGCTCCTCAAGCGCCAGCAACTTCAGCTCTTCTTCCTTCTTTTGCTTGCGTTCCTCTTCTTGAGAACGAAGTTCCACTTCCTCCCGGGCCAATCGGGCTTTTTCTTGTTCTTCTTTCTCGATACTGCGCTGCTCATCCAAGGAAAGGATGCGATCGAACCGGGTTTTGGGGACCACCGTATCCCGCAAACGGGCGGTGGCTATATTGCGGGCCTTCTCCTTGCGGTGCCTCTCGATGATGACCCGTTCCTTGGCAAATTCGCCCAATATACGATCGTAAACGTCCTGCTCCACCGGGGACATATGACTCGACGCTTTATAGCCCTCACGCTGCAGGAACTCCATGATCTCCGTATGGGAGATATTTAGCTCCTTGGCGATTTGAAAAATGCGTTTTTTCTTGAAAACCTGTTCAGTCACTGATAAAACCCAAGGTCCGTTTATTCTCCCACGACCTCTTCAACCTCGTTCTCTTCCGGTACTTCCGCCGTCGCGCCGTTCTTTTCCTGAAGGGCTTCGCTGGCCGTGGCAATTATCCCTTGGACCTTCTCCAGGGTCTTGGGACCGAAGCCTTTAAGTGCCAAGATTTCCGCTGGATCGGTTTCGTTGAATTCTGAGGCGGTATGCACATCAATCTGCGCCAGAACATCCACCTGGGCCTTGGTCAGGCCGGCCAGTTCGTCCAGATAGATAGTCTCTTGCTTTGGACCTTCATACTCGGACTGCTTCACGGCGTCAATGGTGTAGCCTGTGACCTGGGAGGCCAACAGAATATTTTGACCGTTGCGGCCAATGGCGGCAGGCAGCTCCTCATCGGCGAAGACGGCCATGATGTAGGGGCGGTCCTCCATGATCAGCAGGTTCACCGGTTTGGCAGGCGACAATGCCCGGGAGACCAGGATCTCCGGCTGGTCGCTCCAGGGGATGATGTCTATCTTTTCGCCGTTGAGCTCCCGCACAATGGATTGAATGCGGCTGCCCCGCATGCCCACACAGGCGCCCACGGCGTCAATTCGACGGTCGTGGGACAAAACCACGATTTTGCTGCGTTCGCCCGGTGCTCGAGCCACCGTACGGATCTCAATGATGCCATCCTCGATCTCAGGCACTTCCATCTCGAAAAGGCGAATCAGAAAATCACTGTCGGCTCGGGAAATGACGATATCCGGCCCTTTGGGTGTCAACTCGACCGACTTGATCAGAGCCCGGATGGTGCTGCCCCGGCGATAGCGCTCGGTGGGTATCTGCTCAGACCGAGGCAGGCGCAACTCCACCTTGTCGATGTTTATATAAACGTTATCCCGCCGCACCTGGTGGACGTCCCCTGAAGCCAGGGTCCCGATAAGCTGAGAGTACTCATCGTATATCGATTGCTTTTCAATTTCACGGATGCGTTGGCTAAGGAACTGCTTCGCGGTGGAAATCAGTCTTCTCCCGAAATTGGCGGGATCGATGATCTCGATAAAGGGATCCCCTACCTCAAGTTCAGGTTCCACTTTTTGGGCCGATTCCAAGCTGATTTCGGTAACCGGATTCTTCACCTGCTCAACAATGGTTAATTCCTGGTAAATTTCGATAGTGCCTTTGTCCATGTTGACGATGACACTGAAATTGGTATATTCTTCACCGTACCTCTTCTCAATCAGCGTCAGAAACAGCTCCTCGATGATTGATCCCAGGAGGGCGCGGTCGATATTTTTCTCCCGGGCGATGGCGGAAAATGCATCGATAATTTCCTTATGAATCAAGCGAATCCTCCCAATCTACCAATTCAAAACTACCTTGGCGGAGTCGATCTGTTCCCAGGCAATCACCCGTCTATTGACGGTTGTCTCGAGTTCGATTCCGTCACTCCCGGCGTTAAGCAGCCGGCCCGCTATCAGCACCGGGTCGGCCATTTGATTCTTCGGCGGCAGAAGCCGAACCTCAAGCCGGCGGCCGATGTGACGCGGATACTGCCACGGCTGCTCCAGGCCTGTATCCACCCCCGGTGAGGTCACTTCGATCCGATAGTCCGGCGAGGTTCCCCCGCATCCTGCGGGATTCAATCGCTCGGCCAGTCCCGGATCAATGCGTAGCAATTTGCCAATCCGAGCGATTTGGTCGACGGTGATGCCCGCGGGCGTATCCACGACAACTTTCACGTGGCTGCCAGCCCCCTCGTGACTGGCCGTCGCCGCCAGCAGATGCACATTGGCGCCCAAGTCCAGCTGGGACAGATAGCCACTCAAATCGACTGCCGGCATCAGTGTCCTATAACAAGAAAGTGGGTCGCCCGACCCACTTTCCGAGGGTGATTTTACTATTGCAAGTAAAGATATTGCAAGCAGTTAAATGCATCAACCGCTCAGAGCTTTTGCCTCGGCTGAGGCCACCAGGCCCTGTACCTCAGATTTGGTCCTGAAATCCAACCCGCCGGCTTCAAGTAAAGGTTTAAGCACTTTCAACGCGGCCTCCGGCTGATCAGCCAGGATGAAATCCCGCCCGGCAAAGACCGCATACCGCTGCACAAGGGCGGCAGTGGGCGCCAGCTTACTAGCCCGTCGGTAGAGCTGCGCCGCTTCATGATATTCACCGCGCCCTTCAATTATCACCCCTAGTCCGGCTAAGGCGCTCGCTGTGATCAAACGATCTTTCCCGTAGTCATCGATGTATCGGTGGAAGTGGAGCTCGGCGCCGGTGGTATCCCCCACCATGAGCTCCGAGCGGGCCAGGAGGAACAAGCCGTTCCCGAACGATTTCAAGCCGCTGTATTCTTCCACGGATCCGCTCAGCTGGGCGATCACCGTATTGTAGTTTCCCTGAGCGAATTCGATGAAGGCGATCCCAACTTCTGAGGCGGCTTTCTCATTCTGGGTACTGCGCCAGCGGATCACCAGCACCACCAGCACCACTACTATCAGTGCCAAGCCGCCATAGCGGGATAGAACCTTACGGTGCTCCATCCACAATTGCCGAGCCCGGTAGATGAATTCCATCAGTGGATCGCGCTTAAGCTCTTTGCGGGTGATTTTCTTGCGAGGTTTCAGCATAGTCTTTCCTGGAATTTAATTAATAGCTGCCAAATTTATGCTTTTCCGTCACGATCCACCAGTTGTTTACCGTTCTCCCAGTCGGCAGTCTGCCGGCGCCCGTTAACTGCCTCGCGCCGATCCTCAAGATCCCAAGCTGATGGCGGCAATGGATCATCAGTGGTAACTTCATCCGTTCGCGTCCTAGCCGGATCTGTTCACCGAAATACTGACGGAGAGTAACCATGTTTAGAAATTTACTTACAATATTCTCCACAGTTTTTCTGGCGGAGTTAGGTGATAAGACCCAATTCGCCGTTTTGCTCTTCGCCACCCGGCCCGATATTCCACGCCTGTGGGTGGTGTTGGCTGCTTCCCTGGCTCTGGTGGCGGCGACTATTATCGCGGTCATGCTGGGGAAACAGCTGGCATTGTGGCTCAACCCCCGCTACCTTGAAGGCATCGCCGGAATGGGGTTCATCGTCATAGGGATCTTCATGCTGGCGTCGTTTATTAAGCAGCCCTGAAGCCTGTTTACCGGTGGCGAAAGTGACTACTACCTTGCATATTAAAAACATGGTCTGCGACCGGTGCATCAGGGTAGTGCGCGAGGAACTGGAGAGCCTCGGTCTCTCCGTGGCGGAAATACAGTTGGGACGCGCCGTGGTAATGACACCGGAAACCGGCCTGGATCTGGGCGCGGTAAGCCGGACGTTGGAAACAAATGGATTTGAACTCCTGCATGACCACCAAGCCCAACTGGTGGACCGGATCAAGACAGCCATACTCGACCTGATTCACTCCGATGGTTTGGAGGAACTACACTTCAACTACTCCTACTACATCTCCCAACAGGTCGGTCGCTCTTATAGCTACCTGAGCTCCTTATTTTCCCAAGTGGAGAATCTGACTATCGAGAAATACTTTATTCTTCAGAAGATAGAGAAGGTCAAAGAGTTGCTGATCTACGATGAGCTTACGCTTAGTGAAATCGCCTACCGCCTGGGCTACAGCAGTCCCCAGCACCTGTCGGGGCAGTTCAAGGCAGTGACCGGACTGACACCCACAGCATTCCGACGCGGCAAAGCTAAACGCCGCCCTCTGGACCGGGTGGCGCCGTAAAATCTTGTACTCATCGCCCGGAATTCTGTAAGGCGCTCAGCCACCCCCCGGGGTAACTTTTACTCGCGGCAGCGGTGCGGTTATATTGCGGCCCCTGGCGAAGGATCAGGAGAACTTCGTCTTAGGCCCGATTCGCCCGCAGATAATTATGACCCTGGGATAAAGGAAGTCACTATGCAACTATTCGATCCGGTCTGTGGGATGACCATCTCCGCTCAATCGGCAGTTGACACGCGGGAAGTGGCAGGTCAGACATACGGCTTCTGCTCCCCGGGTTGCCGAGACAAGTTCGTCGCCGATCCTGACGGTATCATGGCCCGGGCCCACGAACGGTTCCCGGAGCACTTCGCTGCCACCGGTCCTAATAAGACCGCTGCGAAAACCGGTGGGCATCACCACCCCCATCCAACCACCGCTGACGCGTCCCAAACTCCCCCGGACCGCGGGACTGTCTACATCTGCCCCATGCACCCGGAAGTGCGGGAATCCCAACCGGGGCCCTGTCCCCTGTGCGGTATGGCCTTGGAACCGGAGACCGTCATCGCGGATGATGAGCCTAACCCGGAACTGATCGACATGCGCCGCCGTTTCTGGACCGCTGTGGCCTTCAGCCTGCCGCTGCTGGTGATCACCATGGGCGAAATGATCTTTCGCCTGCCGCTGCTGAGCCGTCTGGTCGGCGGCTGGGGTAACTGGTTGCAACTGGCGCTGGCAACTCCGGTAGTGCTATGGGGTGGCGCGCCCTTTTTCCAACGGGGCTGGGCTTCGATTGTGAACCGCAGCCTGAACATGTTCACCTTGATTGCCCTGGGCACGGGTGTGGCCTACGGTTACAGCCTGATCGCCACCCTCTTCCCCGGCATTTTCCCACATACCTTCCGCGGGCCGGATGGAGGGGTCGCCGTCTATTTTGAGGCAGCGGCGGTGATCACCACCCTGGTGCTCCTGGGCCAGGTGCTGGAGCTTAGCGCCCGCAGCCGGACCGGCGCCGCCATCAAGGCGCTGCTGGGCCTGGCGCCCAAAACGGCGCGCCGCCTGGGCGATGATGGCCTGGAAGAGGACATTTCGCTGGAGCTGGTGCAACCGGGTGACCACTTACGCATCCGTCCCGGCGAGAAAGTGCCGGTGGACGGCGAGGTGATCGAGGGCAGCAGTTCGGTGGACGAATCGATGGTCACCGGCGAGTCGATCCCGGTGGAGAAGTCCGTCGGCGACAAGGTCATCGGAGCCACGGTCAACGGCACCGGTGCCCTGGTGATGCGGGCCGAGCGGGTGGGAGCAGAGACCCTGCTCTCCCAGATCGTCCGGATGGTGGCCGAGGCCCAACGCAGCCGGGCGCCTATTCAGAAACTCGCCGACCAGGTCGCGGGGTATTTCGTACCGGCGGTAGTGATCGCCGCCGCCCTCACCTTCATCGTCTGGGCGCTATTCGGCCCGGCGCCGGCTTTCGCATACGCGCTGATCAACGCCGTGGCGGTGCTGATTATCGCCTGCCCGTGTGCCCTGGGTCTGGCGACACCCATGTCCATCATGGTCGCCACCGGCCAGGGCGCCACAGTGGGCGTTCTATTCAAGAACGCCGAGGCCATCGAACAATTACGCCGGGTGGACACCCTGGTTGTGGATAAGACCGGGACCCTGACCGAGGGACGGCCCCGGCTGGTGAGCGTGGTACCCGTCGATGGGCAGGACGAATTAGGCCTGCTGCGGGTGGCCGCCAGCCTGGAACGGGGCAGCGAGCATCCCCTGGCCGCGGCCATCGTGCAGGGCGCGAACGAGCGGGGTGTCGCCCTGGTGGAAGCCCAGGCCTTCGAATCGATCACCGGCCAGGGGGTCAAGGGCACCGTGGATGGCAGCGCCGTGGCACTGGGCAACCGCGCCCTGCTGGACGAACTGGGAGTGGAACCGGGGCTATTGGCCGAAAAGGCCGAGACCCTTCGAGCGGAGGGACAGACCGTGATGTTCGTGACCATTAACGGCCGGCCGGCAGGGTTGGTGGGCGTGGCCGATCCGATCAAGGACACCACGATGGAGGCGCTTCGCCTGCTGCACGAGGAGGGGTTGCGCATCGTGATGCTCACCGGTGACAGCCACACTACCGCCCAGGCCGTGGCTCGCCGCTTGAACCTGGACGAGGTCACCGCAGAAGTGCTGCCCGATCAAAAGGCGGAGATTGTCAAACGTCTGCAGGCCCAAGGACACTCCGTGGCCATGGCCGGTGACGGCATCAACGATGCCCCTGCGCTGGCCCAGTCTCAAGTGGGGATCGCCATGGGAACCGGCACCGACGTGGCTATGGAAAGCGCCGACGTCACCCTGGTGAAAGGTGACCTGCGGGGCATCGTTAAGGCCCGGCGGCTCAGCCGAGCTACCATGCGAAATATTCGCCAGAACCTGTTCTGGGCCTTTGCTTACAATTCACTGGGAGTACCGCTCGCCGCCGGCGTTCTGTACCCCTTCTTCGGGATTCTCTTGAGCCCCATTATCGCCGCCGCCGCCATGAGTTTCAGTTCGGTGTCGGTGATCGGCAATGCCCTGCGGCTTAGGCGAGTGCGGCTGATCGGTTAATTCGTTTGATAATCTTACCATAGTTAGGAATTTAAGATGTCCGGATTTGAATCACTGCTGAACGTCCATCCCCTGTTCGTGCACTTTCCCATAGCAATAACTATCCTGGCGCTGGTTTTTGAAGGAGCCGCGCGCCTGAACAGGGAGAAATTCCCGTTGGCCATCGCTACCGCCCTCATATATAGCGCGGCTTTAACGGCCATCGTAACCGTCCTGACCGGGTTCAATGCCGCCGATACTCTCGGGCATGACTCCCCGGGACACGACCTGGTGCACACCCACCGGGAATTCATGCTTTTTTATACCGCCCTCATCGTGGTATTGGCCCTGGGAAACTTCATCATTACTAAAAGAGCGGGCGACCGGCTGGCATCCACTTGGGGGAAAGTTTTCAGGCCTGGCTTGCTGATTATGGCGACAGTAATGCTGGTGTGGGGGTCGGACATGGGCGGCCAGCTGGTTTTCAAGCACGGCATGGGCATACAGCCGCCGGCAACGCCGTCACCTGGCGAGGCGCAACCGGGACAGGCGTCGTCCCCGGGTGATTCCGCCAAACCTGTGCAGCACGACGACGACGGTCACGTCCACTAGCGACCTCACACGAGTCCCTTGAAGATAGTAGGAACGGGAAGGGTAAGACGACCGTTTGACCGCTAGGCGGTCGGCAGATCGCCGAGAAAAATGTTCTCCGTCCAGTCCAGGGCTTCAAAGTAGAGGTCCGGCACTTCCTCTTCGGGCATACCCAAAGTGGCCAAATGGGTGTGGAGCGGGTCCCATTCTCCCTCCTCGTATGCCAGGACGGCATTATACAGGTTCTTGAAGGGACCTTCCCCCCCCAGCAGCGCTGATTTGACATCCACTCTGATCGGAATATCTTTCAAAACCTCTTCCTTGGGACGGCCGAAGAATAGGTCGATCATGGAGAAAATGCCCATGAAAAAGAGGTCGTCCCCCCGGCCGATGTGCCCCAGCCGGTTCCCCAACTGCTCCAGAAAGCGCCCCCGTAGCACGCAGGTCACCAGTGCTTCTTCCGGCAGATCTTTTCCCATGTTGGTCATCGCGACCATCGAGGCCCATTTCGCCACCTGCCGGGTACCCAGCATACTGAGGGCGTGTTTGATCGATTCAATCTCGTCGCGCAGACCGAATGCGGCCGAGTTGATGTACTTGAGCAACTTATAAGTCAGTGACACATCCTGCTTGATGATCTCATCCAGCTTGGTGAAACTGATATCCCCGCTGTTGATTTCCTGCAGCAGACGCAGGTAGTTCAGTTTGAAGCCCGGTATTGTATCCCGGGAGACAATCTTTGCTTCATAGAAAAATGGGCCGTGAAAGTAATCGTATTTCAAGGTTTTGGCCAACTCAAAAGATTCCCGGGTAATCAGGCTGTGGGCCAGGGTTTGGATTCGCTGGCGTCCGCACCAGATGGGTATCAGCCGCAGGTCGGACTCCGCCAAGTCGGTGAAGTCAACTAGGATAATATCTGCCAGGACGGCCATTTCTTGCAGATCGCCCTCCAGCGCAAAAGCCCCGATGGCGATACGGAAGCCGTCCCCCTTTAATCTCTTGAGGGCCTCGATTTGCTCGCCCGTGGGCACGAAGGCTTCGGACAGCTGCAGTATGGCGGTCTTCTTGGAAAGACGATTGACGGCCTTTTCGGTGAGCAGGCTCGGTGCGATTTCCACCAGAACCCGCCGCTTCCGACGTCCCGGCAGGTCCACGCCAGCGAACAAGGAGACAGCTATGTCGGCAGGTAGATTGTCCATGGCGGCGGGATCGGCCAGCAACTCAGTGGGATTGAAGCCGAAACTCAGCTCGTGGGCAAAAACCTTTTCCTGAGCGGTAAAAACCGGTTGTCTGGCGATCAGATGTTGCACGTTTTCATTCGGTTTGTTGGCCTTGTCATAGTATTCGCATTAATTAATCTACGGTAATATCCCGTCAACAGCAAGAAGACATTTCTGTGCGCCAATTTCCCAGGTACAAACTCCAAATTGGATCCGGACAAGCCTTCGTGAAGGCCTCTTTTGATATGGCCGCCAGGCGCGATACTGCGGTTATAGCACTGGGATGGAGTAAAGCCGGCGTATGTAAAAGCGAAGGTAAAGGGCCCAGCTGACCAGCATCAGGCCCGTAGCGACCAGCAGCACCAGTCGTCCCAAGTAGGTGAAATTGAATATATAGAGCGCCATGGCCAGGGCGGTGACCCCCACGAACATTTTTCCGATCCGGTTAGTCTGAAAAACTTCGGCGCAACGAACCATGAGATAGGTGCCGATAATGGAGATAGTAACATCCCGCAATCCCAGGATCAGGAAAAAGAGAATAGGGAAACTGCGCAGGGGATCGAAGATCAAAAAGATCATCGCCGCCATCATAATTAACTTATCGGCAATGGGGTCCAGCAACTTGCCCACGTTTGTGATCTGGTCGGCCCGGCGGGCCAGGTAGCCATCGGCGTAATCGGAAACCACCGCCAGGACAACCATTATCAGAGCCGAACTCATCAGGTGCTGCTCCAGTGCAATAACCAGCGGGATGGATAAAAAGGCCCGGAACAGGCTCAGGCCGTTGCTGATGGTGAAGACTCTATCACGCTTTCCGGGCATCGATTTCGCCATCCTTCAATTGTAGAATATCCTTACAAACCAGGGAGAGGAAGTTAAAATCGTGTGAAATCAAGATCAAAGGTCTGGGACCCAGATCGCGCAGGGCCTCGCCCAGGAAAGCCGCCACATCTTCCGCCGGGAGGCCATAGGTGGGCTCATCCAACAGAACCACGTCGTATTCACCGGCCAGCAGGGCGGCAATTAGTACCAGCCGATAGCCGGTCAGCCGATCGACTGGGGACAGAGAGCGGTATGAGTGACTGCTATCAAGCCAGCGTTCCAGACGTTCGGCATTAGCGGCAGTCAATTTACCCAGCGCCGTAAAACGCGCGATCAGCTCCGCCGGGGACTGACCGTGCGTAGGGGTCTCCACCATTTGTGGCAGGTAGCCCCAGCGGGGGAGTTTACCCCCGATCCCGTGCACAACAAGTTGGCCGATATGTGGGCTCATCCCGGTCAAGCAATCGGCCAAGGTTGATTTTCCCGAGCCGTTCTCGCCACATAGACCAAGCACCTGCAGGCCGCTTAGCTCCAGACTCGGGATGCGCAGGGTGAAGCGGGACTCAGGAAAAGACTTTTTCAACCCCGTGACAACCAGTTTCCAGGGAGCCATTGACGGCCAGCGATCCAGGGGGCGGGCGGAAGGGTTTTTACTCGCCACTCGCCGGAATTTCCCCGCAGCGAATTCCCACTGCGCCGTACCATTGCGGGCCGACGTTTCCAGCAGGCATTTAGCCTGTTTCGCTAGCCGCCGCCGTACCTGTCGGATATTGGCCGGGCTGAGGAAATCGAAGCAATTGCGGCCCAATAAAAACCGCTGAGGCTGTAAAATACTGACGGTCAGGGCCAGGAGCTGCTGCTCACCACCGGATAGGGTCTCGGGAAGTTGGTGGGATCGCCCGCGGAAGGTGCTGCCGTCAATGATCTCGGTAACCCGACAGGTAAGTTCGGTGCCGGTCAGCCCCTGGTTCTCCAGGTCGAATGCCGCTTCCCGCCGTACGCTGTCAGCTACTAAAAAATCGGTGATCCGTTCCGGTAGAACCAGTACTGTTTCGCCTGATTGCTCCAGGGCGGCCTGCAGAGCCTGGTCCGTCATGGAAGGGGGTGCTAAGTGATAGAGGCCGGGTGGCAGGTCGTGGGGGCGGTAGCTACTCGCTGAGGATGGCATGCAAAATCCTACCGGCCGCCCCGAGATTATCCTCGACAACTTTCATTGCGGCGATGCCACCCAGTCGACGGGCCTCTTCGTCGTTGATCAGCCGGAGCAGATGGGTGCGAAATTCCTCCACCCCGGCAACCGATACACCGCCGCCATAGTCAATCAGCTGCTCCGCTTCATGGCTACGGTTGTGGTTAGGACCAAATATCACTGGAATACCGGCGATGGCAGGTTCCATCAAGTTGTGTACGCCGCTGCTGAACCCGCCCCCCACGTAGGCCAGGATGCCGCGGTTGTAGGTTTCCGCTAAATACCCGACACCATCGATTATCAGTACCTGATGGTCACGGAAACGCCCCAGCCGGCGCCCGAACCGTTCCCAGCTGATGCCGGCCTCCGTCAGGCGACGGCTGATGGCTTCCAAAACCTCCAATTCCGGTTCGTGAGGCGCCCACAGGACGTGCAGAGAGCGATCCTGCTTCAGCAGATCGATCACCACCTGTCCCACCACCGCGTCGTCTTCCTTGTGGAGACTACCCAGAACGATAACCCGTTCCCGGGAGTTGCGTCCAACCGGAAAGCCGTTGCTGTTGCGCTCAACCACGCGATCATAGCGCGGGTTGCCCAGATTTCGTACCACTGTGTCGGATCGTTCCCCAACGATGGCCTTTACCCGGCGATGGTCGGCCTCCGAGACGGTGTATACCTGCCTTATGGCCCCAAAGAGATATTTGTAGAAATTGGATACCACCGGCCACTGCTTGGAACTACCCGGCACGATCCGGGCGGCAAAGAGGGTCGAAGGGATACCCTGCTGTTGGCAGGTCCAGATCATGTTGGGCCACAGATCATAACTGGCGATCACCACCCGGTGGGGGCGCAGAATCTTCAGCAGTCGCCGCATGCTCCAGGGAAAATCCAGCGGCAGATAGAACTTGAAATCCACCGCGTCGTGGCTAAAATTCTCATAGCCCGAAGGTGAGAAAAAGCTCACTACGATGATCGCAGCCGGGGAAACATCCCGCAGACCTTCAATTATCGGTCGACTCTGTTCGTATTCTCCATGCGACGCGACGTGAAACCAGTAGAGTAGCCCATCCGGGTTGTGGTGGCCTGCCCGGAATTCGGCGACCCGGTTGACAGTTCGCCGCCGGCCCCGCAAGCCCCGCCGCATCTTACGGTGAATAGGCGCCAAGGCATAAGCAATCAGCACCATTATAGGTAGCACCAGCAGGTTATAAACCAGCCGCCAGACCCAGAACATCACGCCCGGCCCAATAGATTATCAATGCTGTCGCCCACCACCCGGGCCGTTATACTGGTGAGACAGAACTGCTCCCGCCGATAACAGGGGCGCTTGCCATTCTGGCTGCAGGGCCGGCACCACAGCCGAGCTTCATGCCGCCGTGAAGCGGGATGGTGGCAGCGGGCGCCGGTCTCAGTGGAAGTGGGTCCCAGGATTAATATTATCGGCCGGCCCAGGGCCTCGGCAGCGTGCATCAGCCCGGTATCAGAACCCACAGCCAGCCGGCATCCTGCCAAGACGGCCAGGGCCTGTTCCAGGTCGGTGCGGCCCCGCAGGTTGACTGCCCCGCCGTCCGCTAGACCATCCGCAATAGCCTTGCAGATGACATCGTCCTCGCCCCCCAGCAGCACCACCTGTGGCCTGGTCCCCGTCGGGCGGCTTTTGAATACCTCTATATATCTCTCAATGAGCCACGATTTCTGCGGCCAGGCTGCACCTGGAATACAGACCAGGTATTCATCAGCAAGGTTGAAAGCCTCCTGGACTGCGGTTATCGGGTCGGCGGCGCATTGCATTCGGGGCGCAGTGGGAGCCGATGCCTCCAGGCCGGCGTAACGCAGGTATTCCCGTACGACTGAAAAGTCCTTCGAAAAGCGGTTTAAATGCAGGTAAAACAACAGCCATCGGTTCAGACGGGGCTTTTGGTAACGCCGCAGACTGCTGCCCTTAAAGGCCCGCCTGAGTAACTTGCTGCGCAACGAATCATGCAGGTCGATCACCAGGTCATACCCTTTAGACGCCAACCGACGGGAATAGGCCAGCAGTTCCCGGGTGGTAATCGCAGGTGGAAATGCCAGGATTTCATCCGGGCGATGTTCGAAGTGGGCCACCAGGGGGGCGAATCGTTCCAGCACTAGATAGTCTATGCTATACTCCGGGTATTTTTCAATCAAAGCGGCCACCACCGGCTCGGTAAGGACGATATCTCCCAAAGAGCTAAACCGCACCACCAGCACCCGCCCCACCGGCTACCAGGATCGCTGCAGGTTGAAACTTACCACATTAGTCAGTGCGGCTTTATATTCAGAATCGGGAAAGCGGACCAGCGCCCGCAAGGCTGCCTGCCCGAAATGGCCGATCCGCTCCTGGGCGTATTCCAGACCGCCCCGCTCCTCAATCGCTCCCTTCAACTGGGCAATCCGACCCCGGCGGGCGTGCCCCTTAAGGGAGCGCAGATATATGCGGCGCTGTGAAGGCGTTAGCTGTTTAAGGGTATAAATCAGCGGCAGGGTGCGCACGTTTCGCTTCACATCGAAGGCCACCGGCTTGCCCACGGTTGATTGAACACCCACCAGATCGAATAAATCATCCTTGATCTGGAAAGCGATGCCCAGGTTCTCTCCGAATTCGCGCAGGGCATCGCTGTCGGCCTGTTTTTCGGAGACAGTAATAGCGCCCAGTTCGCAGGCCGTGGCAAACAAGCTGGCAGTCTTATCCCGGACCATGCGGTAATAGACTTCCTCTGTCATCCCCCCCACCAGGGCTTTCTCCAGCTGCAGGATTTCACCGCTGCTGAGGCGTTCGGCAGTTAGTGACAGCACTTCCAACGCCCGAAAATTTTTCAGGCCGATCATGTTACTCAGGGCCTTGGATAGAAAGTAATCGCCGATCAGGACCGCCTTTTTATTATTGAAGACTCGCCGGATTGAAGGCCAGTTTCGGCGTAGATCCGAATCATCTACCACGTCGTCGTGAATCAGGGTGGCGATGTGCAGGATCTCCACTAAAGCAGCTGCTTTCAGACTGTTGATATTGGGTTGACCGACGACCCGGGCGGAAAGTATGGTGAGGATCGGCCGCAAATGCTTGCCACGGTTGCGCAACACATAGCGCACCATCGTATTCACCAGCCTGACCTCGGACTTAAGGGCGTTTTCGAACTCTTGCTGAAAGAGTTTGAGATCGTCTACAATGGGAGCGACTATGTCGCTGAGGCGCACCTGCATCATAAAAACTTAACGGCGCAACCGTAGCAAATCAAGACTAGTCCGGCTTTGAGAATATACGCGAGATCAGAATAGAGAATTCGTACAGGCCCAGTAACGGTACCGCCATTAACACCTGGCTCAGGGGATCGGGTGGTGTGAGAATAGCCGAGAAGACCAGTATTCCGACCAGTGCGTAGCGACGGTAATGACGCAGGAACGCAGGGGTCAGCAAGCCAATGCGCGTTAGCATGAACGATACTACCGGCAACTGAAAAACCAGCCCGGCGGCGATCAACATCCAGGCTGCGTATCCTAAGTAGGCGTGGATACTGAAGTTGTTCTCAACCAAATCCCCCCCTAAGGAAGTAAAAAAACGCAGGCTGAATGGTAACATCACCAGATAACCGAAGGTGATCCCCGACAAGAAAAATAGTGAGCCGAAAAGGACGATAGACAAAGTAAGTGTTTTGGAGGAGCGCCCCACTGCCGGGGCCACAAAACGCCAGACCTGAAAGATCACAACCGGACTGGCCAGCACCAGCCCACCCAGCAAGCTGGCGATTATCTGGACCATGAACATGTCCGAAACTTTAAGGGCCTGCAACACCACCGGTTCATCCAACGACATCGCCGGAGCGGTCAAAAAGGCGATGATCCGGTTGGCGTTGGCAAAAGCCACAACGGCAAATAACACGATGGCCCCCAAGCTCTTGAGGATTCGCCAGCGTAACTCTTCCAGATGCTCTAGAAAGGTCATCTCGTTGGGAGCGGGTTTGATCAAGTTTCCTCCCGGATTAAGCGTGAAAGTTCATAAGGCGACATATTATCCAGCTCCCGCCCGAGTATTTCCCGGCGGGCGGCGGTCCAGAAATCGGCGATAGTTTCCCGGTTCACCAACCGTTCCACCTGCTGGCGGGCCCGTTGCCTGCTTTTATCGGCTTGCCGGCCGGAATTTACCAGGTGTTCCCTATGGCTCAACAGGTGAGTGTACAACTCTTCGACGCCTTCACCGCTGGTGGCGCAGGTCTGGGTGACCGGTGGACGCCACTGGCTACTGTTTTCCTTGAGTTCCAGCAGTTGCTCCAACAGCAACCGTAATTTACCGGACCCTTCTCGGTCCGACTTGTTTACCACGAACAGATCGGCGATCTCGATGATCCCGGCCTTCATCAGCTGGATCTCGTCGCCCGATTCAGGCACGAGTACCACCAGGGTGGTGTCGACAGCTTCCATCACGTCCAATTCAATCTGGCCCACGCCGACGGTTTCAAAAAGTAAGACCTGGAACCCGGCCGCTTCAACTGCGTCCCCCACCTCCTGGCTGCGAGCGGCCAGACCCCCGGAGACACCCCGGGTGGCCATACTGCGGATATAGACCCCCTCATCACTGTGTAGGTCGCTCATGCGCAGGCGGTCGCCCAAGAGAGCTCCCCCGCTGAAGGGGCTGGTCGGGTCGACAGTGATAATCCCGACCCGGCTGCCGTCGGCACGGTACCTCTTGGCCAACTGGTCGACCAAGGTGCTTTTTCCGGCGCCCGAGGGTCCGGTAATCCCCAGCCGAAAAGATTTCCCGGTGTAGGGGTGCAATTCCTCCAGCAGCCGAACGGAATCGTGGGATTCGTTCTCAATCAGGCTGATTACTCTAGCCAGTGCCCGGAAAGAACCCGCTAAGAGTTGCGGGACCAGTTTGTCATTCATAAGGCGCTAAGGGGTGTGCAGTTACGGCTACGGGCGGGAAGGTTACCCGAAAATTCGAGTAAAGGTGGAATAATCGTTTATGGTGAGTCGGCGCCCTTCCCGCTTCAGTAGTCCCTTGGCCTCCAGGCTCTTCAGCATCCGGGAAACCGTTTCGCGACTGGTCCCGGCCATATTGGCGATATCCTGTTGGAAGGGCAGCTTATTGACAATCACCTTCCCCATTTTGAAAATGCCCATATCCTCGGCAATCCGGTTAAGGGTGATGCCAATGCGGTGCTCGGCATCGGACAGGGATAGCGATTTGATCTGCTGGTCGGATTTGCGCAAACGCAGCGTCATCTCCCGCAGCAGCTGGATGGAGATAGACGGGAAGCGATGCAACACATCCAGAAAATCGCGGCGGTTGAGGGTGTACAGGATTGTATCTTCCAGGGCCATTACGTTGGCTGAGCGCCCTTGGCCGTCCAGCAGTGCCATCTCACCGAAAAACTCCGCTGAACCCAGAATAGCCAGTATCACCTCCCGGCCTTCCTCGTTGAGCCTGGTGATTTTCACGCTACCGTCTTCGATTATGTAAAGGGTGTCGGCCGAGGCCTCCTCCAGCACTATCATGGTACTTTTATTGTAGGCCCGACGGACAGTCATCTGCATGATGACATCCAGATCGTCATCCTTAAGTTCGCTGAAAAGCGGGACTTCGCGCAGGATACTGGCTTCAGGAATGGAGGCCATGGCGGCAACTTAGGCTAGAAAATTCCCTTAGTCAAACTTTATCGCAAGGCGCGATTGCCCGTCCAACGGTTCATGCTTAACTTGCGCACCTTAAATCAGGAGGCTCAATAACCGAGAATGGATCGACACAGCTCAACTATCAAGCGCCACCGGCAATCGCTAAAACGGCGGGCACATAATCGCGCTCTCCGCTCCAGAGTAAATACTCACATCAAAAGCGTAGAAGAGGCCACTACCAAAGAAGCGGCCGAGGCGGGTCTGAAGAGCGCCTTGAAATATATCGATAAATCGGCCCATAAGCGTATCACGCATCCCAACAGAGCGGCCCGGCTTAAATCACGCCTCACCCGCCTGGTGGCGACCCGCTTCGCCGGATAACTACCCATCCTACTTAGGATTACCAGCGCCACTGCCAGTGGCGCTTTTACTATCCCGCCGGCGCCCGGTAGTTAGGTGCTTCCTCGGTGATGGACACGTCGTGGGGGTGGCTCTCCCTGACGCCGGACCCGGTAATCTTGAGGAACGTGCGTTTATCCTGCAGTTCCTTGATGGTGGTGGCGCCGCAATAGCCCATGGCCGCCCTGAGCCCGCCGCTGAGCTGATGAATGGTTTCGGCCACCGGGCCCCGATAGGGCACTTTGCCCTCGATGCCCTCCGGAACCAGCTTGGCCTGGGTGATTCCTTCCTGGAAGTAGCGATCGCTGGAGCCTGCCTTCATGGCAGCCAATGAGCCCATGCCCCGGTAGGCCTTGAACCGCCGGCCCTCGTAGAGTATGTTTTCGCCCGGGCTCTCATCCATGCCGGCGAATATGCTCCCCAGCATTACAGTCGAAGCCCCAGCCGCCAACGATTTGGCGATGTCGCCCGAATAGCGCATGCCGCCATCGGATATCAGGGGGATGCCGGCTTTGTGCGCCACCTGGGCCGCATCCATGACTGCCGTCAACTGGGGGACTCCGATGCCGGCCACAATCCGGGTGGTACAACTGGCCCCGGCGCCGATACCCACCTTAACAGCATCTGCCCCGGCGTCGACGAGGGCCTGGAAACCCGAGGCCGTGGCCACATTTCCGGCCACAACATCCAATTGGGTGAAACGCTTTTTCAACTCCTTGACGATCCTAATCACCCCTTTGGAATGGCCGTGGGCGGTGTCTACGAAAATAACGTCCACCCCGGCATCCACCAACGCCGCGGCCCGGTCAAGGGTATCCGCGCCGGTCCCCACGGCTGCGCCCACCCGCAAACGGCCGTGGTCGTCAACGCAAGCGTGGGGGTGCCGCTCCTTTTTCAGGATGTCCTTAACAGTGATCAGACCGCATAGTGAGCCGTCGTCATCCACCACCAGCAGCTTCTCGATGCGATGCTTTTGCAGCACCGCCTTGGCAGCCGCCAGGGTGGTACCCCGCGGAACAGTGACCAGGTTTTCGCTGGTCATACAGGCTGAGACCGGTCTGTCCAGGTTTTCCTCAAACCGGATGTCCCGGTTGGTCAGAATTCCCTTTAACTGTTTGTCTTGCACAATGGGGACTCCGGAAATCCGGTAGCGGCGCATGATCTCCATGGCCTGGCCGATGGTACTGTCGGGAGGCAGCGTCACCGGGTCGAGGATCATACCGCTCTCGGAGCGCTTCACGCGGTCCACCTCGGTCGCCTGCTGCTCGATTGTCAGGTTGCGGTGCAGTACCCCTAAGCCGCCGTGGCGGGCCAACCCGATAGCCATATCCCCTTCGGTCACGGTATCCATGGCCGCGCTGATAAAGGGCAGGTTGAGCTTGATTCTGCTCGTCAGCTGGGTGTCGATGGCCACCTCCGCGGGCAGCACCTGGGAGTAAGCCGGCACCAGCAACACGTCGTCGAAAGTCAGTCCCGTGCGTATGTTCTCAGCCATTTCTCTCTTTTTCGTCTATCGCCTGAATTTTCTCAACCCGCCGCAGGTGTCGTCCACCTTCGAACTCGGTACGGATAAATATCTTGATGATTTCCGCTACGGTCTTGGCGCCTAGATACTGGCCGCCCAGGGTGATTATGTTGGTGTCGTTATGGGCCCGGGCGTTGATGGCCGTCAAAGTATCGTAAACCATACCGGCCCGAATCCCGGCAAACTTATTGGCTACGATGGCGGAACCAATCCCGGCGCCGTCCACGATAATGCCCCGCCAATAGGTGCCATCCTGGACTTTCCGGGCCACCGCCGCGGCCTGGTCAGGGTAGTCACAGGTGTCCTCGGCGGAATCTACTCCATGGTCGCGGTATTCCACCCCCATCTCCTCCAACGCTCGGCACACCCAGCCTTTGACCAGCACGCCGCCATGGTCGCTGGCCACCCCCACTACCCGCAAAGCTGTGGTTGGCGGCACGTGACCGCGTGGCCTCCCGGCCTGGACAATTTCCACTTTAAGGTCCCGCACAACCTCCTGGGCGGAAGGTGTGAAGATGGCCCTGTCCTTTACCGACAGCGGCCGCTTTTCCCGAGCAGCACGGCGCACATCCGCTTCGGTGATCACCTGGCGCTTCATTTCAAGGCTGCTACCTTTTCAACAGTGTCAACTACCACACCTGAACCGATCAACTCGGCCGCCGCATGGATATCATCCGCCAGCGGTCGGTCTTCACCCAGGAATTCCACCTGTGCCCTTAACAGTCGAAAGGCGCCCATGGCTCCTCGGCCGCTTTGCAGACCCTTGCGGAATTCCAGTGCCTGGCAGGCTGCCAGGTATTCCAGTGCCAGGATCTGCTCCAGGTTACTGATCACGCTGCCCAGCTTCCGGCCCGCCCAGGCCGCCATCGGGACATGGTCTTCCTGGTCAGCACCAGTGGGAATGGAATCGACGCAGGCCGGATGGGCCAAAGTCTTGTTCTCGGAGGCTAGGGCGGCGGCGGTTACCTGAAGCATCATTAGCCCCGAATTTAGACCCGGTTTGGAAGCCAGGAAAGGCGGTAAGCCATAGCTGCCCCCCATTAATGCGAAAATCCTGCGCTCACTGATACTACCAAGTTCCGCCGCCGCGATGGCGGCCGTATCGCAGGCCATGGCCACCGCCTCACCGTGAAAATGCCCCGCCGACACCACCTCGCCGCTCTCGGGGAAGATCAGCGGGTTGTCACTGACGCTGTTAGCCTCATTGACCAGCTGGCTGCTGGCGAAGGCGATTGTGTCCCGGCAGGCCCCGTGGATTTGGGGCATGCAGCGCAGGCTATAAATGTCCTGCACCCGGTGTTCGCTGTGCCGGTGGCTCTCCCGGATCGTGCTCCCCTCAAGCAGTGTTCTGAGGTTGGCGGCACAATCCTTTTGCCCGGGATGTCGCTTAAGTGCGTGAACCTCGGGCGTGAAGGGCGCGGGCGTACCCATCAGGCCGTCAAGTGTGAGAGCCCCTACGATATCGGCCACTTTAATCAGATTCTCGAGGCGCAGTGCAGCTTGGATTCCCAAGGCAGTTGAGACCTGGGTACCGTTGATCAGGGCCAGGCCCTCTTTAGCCTGCAGCACCAGCGATTTTAAGCCGCAGGACGCCAGCGCCTCAGTCGCGGAAGACTCGCGGCCTTGAAAGTCCACCATTCCCTCACCCACCAGCGTCAGCGCCAGGTGTGATAGCGGCGCTAGGTCGCCGCTGGCCCCCACCGAACCCTGTGAAGGGATGCGGGGTAGTATATCATGGTTCAGGCAAGCGGCTAATAATTCAGCCACGATCGGTCGCACGCCGCTGTGCCCCCGGCTAAAGCAGATCAATTTGAGCAACATTGCCAGACGTACGACTTCAAGCTCAAGTGGCGGCCCCACCCCTACGGCATGGGACCTTACCAGGTTCAGTTGCAACCGTGACAAGTGCTCCGGCTCAATGCGTACCTGGCTGAGTTTGCCAAAGCCGGTGTTGATCCCGTAAATCGGCTGGGTGGATTCCTTCAGGATCGTTTCCAAGGCCGCCCGGGACTGGGCTAACTGATCCTTAGCTGCAGGGGCCAGTACGACCGGTAGATGTTGCTTCACAAACTCCTTGAAGTCACTCAGGGAATAGTCTGTAATATCAATTCGGAATTCGTCCATGCTTCAACCTATGGAATAGCTTGTGTTTCCCGGCTCAATTTACTGCCGCCGCTACGGAATATCAGCCTACCGGCCTCCTGAGCGATCAACTCCGGATGTTGGAACGGGATAGTATCCACCGGAAGGGCCTCCAGGAACATCCGGCCGTAGCGTCGTCGCGTGACTCTCGAATCAGCCACGATGAAAATGCCTTCATCCCGGGAGGTTCGGATCAGCCGGCCAAAGCCCTGCCGGAAGCGGGTGACAGCCTCGGGAATCTGGTATTCCATGAATGGGTTACGGCCCTGTTGTTCTAAGTATTCCACCCGGGCCTCCACCACCGGCTCAGTAGGATTGGCGAAGGGCAGCCGGGCCACTATCACCATTTCCAACAGTTCCCCCGGCAGGTCTACTCCTTCCCAGAAACTGGCGGTCCCCAACAGAATAGCCCGTGGCGCGGCCTTGAAGGCCTCCAGGAGGCTGCGGCGACTGCTACGGCTGGCCTGGGTGAGAAGACGCCGGTCGGTACGGTGCAGTCGGTGATAGAGGGCCTCGTGCACGGCCCGCAGTTGGGCATACGAGGTAAACAGCACCAGTAGTCGCCGCTCAAGTAAGTCGGTCAGGCCGTAGATCAGCTCGGCCAGCGCCGTAGGGTAGGCCGAATCGGTGACATCCACATTCGTGTCCCAGCTGAAAATCGCACACTGCTCCTGGTACAGGAACGGCGATGTAAATTCGCTCTCTACCACCGGCCAGCTGTCGAACTGCTCCCCCAGGCCAACCTCCTCACGGAAATAGCTGAAACTGTCCCCCACTTTTAAGGTGGCCGAACAAAGTACCGTCCCCGGACGGCGCTCAAACAGTGCCCGGCGCAGGAACCCGTCCACCATCAAGGGCGCCGCCCTGAAAACCACCCGTACGCTGCCAGATAAAAAACGCACCTCGCGCCACAGTACATTCTCCCAGCCCGGATCGTCCACCGCCACCCGCTTAAAGCTGGTATTCAATGCCCGGGCCTCGCGCAGGTCGGTTTCCACCTCGTTTAGCAGTGTTTCGCCCAAGCTGGCATCGGATTTGGACAAAGCATCGTATATCATCTGCAGCAACCCACATACATTTTCCAACGCCGCAGCTGTGGCCTTTACTTCCTGCTCCAGCCCCCGAAACTCCTGTTGCGGATCGACATAGCGTCCCTGCTGGCTGCGTTGTTGGCCGCTGGGATCGGGTTCAAACTGATGCTCACGGACAAAAGCATCCAGTAGCTTCGAGGTATCCCCTTGTAGCTGGCGGCAGGCGTTTTGCAGTCGGCGATAAATGCCCGCATCTTCCTCCACTAGCTGCAGGGCGTCCTGCAACTGCCGCCGGAAAATCTGGCGGTAGCGGCTGCCCAGGTAGTTTTCAGTCAGGTTTTGGACCGTCCCCTGCCCAAACTCCTGAGTCAGTTGCTCGGTGGCCACCTTGGCCAGATTATGGGCCTCGTCGACAACCAGCTGATACTCATCAGGGAGCAGTCCCACCTCGTCGGCCGAGTCCGCGATCAGTAGGGCATGGTTCACTATGATCAGGTGGGCTTGACGGGCCGCCCGGCGGATGGGTCCCAAAAAGCAGCCGTGGTGATGGCCGCAGGCCTTTCCCAGGCAGAATCCGCGCTCACTGCGCAGCATCCGCCACAGCCGGTGGTTCCAGCGGGTCGAAAAGCCGGGGCACTCGTCGATATCTCCAGTCTGAGTGAACTGCTCCCAGATTATAACCGGCAGCAGCTGTTCGCAGTCGTCGGGACCCAGCAACCGGCGGGCATTGCTGATGATAAAATCCAGCCGTGACCGGCACAGATAGTTGCCCCGCCCCTTCAGCATAACGACCTTCGCGGGGGCAGCCAGGGTTTCCACCAACCGGGGGATTTCGGTGTAAAACAGCTGGTCCTGTAAGTGTTTGGTGTGGCACGCAACTACCACCGGCGGCCCCGGCCCGCAAGCCTGGTTTATGGCCGGCAGCAGGTAGGCCATGGATTTCCCCAATCCGGTACCCGCTTCGGCCACCAGCACCTGGCCATCATCGAAACAGTCAGCCACAGCCTGGGCGAATTCCACCTGCACCGGGCGGGGCTCGAATCGGTCCCAGCTGCCGGAAAGCTGACCTTCGGGGCCGAAATAGTCCTCCGGGGTGACCGGGGCGTAATCACCTTCGGCCACCTGGCTCTCGTAGACAGCTTGTCTAACGGGACGCTCGATCTGTGAGGCTGCCAGGCCCTTGATCCGGCCACTGGAGGACATGGCCTGCGCCAGACTGATATACAAGGCCTTATTGGGGATCTCAACGTGGGTCTGGATCGAGAGCAGGGTTTGGATAATCGGCAAGGGAAAACCGGCAGCTTCGTGCACCAGCCGGATGAATACGTGGCCGGTATTCAGGGCGTCATTAAAAGCCCTGTGTGCTCCTTCGTGGGACAGATCGAAGAACTCGCACAGCGCCCCCAGGGAGAACCCGGTATGGTGGTAGAGAAAGGTACGGGCCAAGGTCAAAGTATCGAATTGCCGGTTGGTGACCTCCTCCTTCCGTCCCAGCCGGGCCTTTAGAACCCGAAGAAAGCCCAGGTCGAATCGGATATTCTGCCCCACCAGTGGCGAATTGCCCAGGAACTTTAGAAATTCGTCCCCCACTTCGTCAACGGTGGGTTGATCAGCCACCATTTCATCGGTGATATTGGTAAGCTCGACGACCAGTCGGGGAATGGGCCGTCCGGGGTTGATCAGCTGCTGGAACTCCTCGGCGGGTTCGCCATTACGGAACCGGACCGCGGCAGCTTCGATTATCTGGTCCTCGCCGGCTTCCAAACCAGTGGTCTCGAAGTCGATTACCACGAAATCGTCAAGTCCCAGGAGCGTCAGCAAGTCCCGGGAGGTCATCGGCCGGGGCGATCACTCCAGGCTGGGATCGCGGCTGTCAGCAGCATCCTGCCAACCCGGCGTCGACTGCACTCAATCTCCCTGGAGATCACCGGAAAACTCCAGGCCGCGACCCAAATTCCACAATCCGCCCTCCATCGTGGGATAAGGATGGCCATAGCGCCGCTGGTAGTAGTACCGTGACAGGTAGAATGCGGCCAGTACCGGCAGGTAGAGCAAGGGATAGCGGGCGCCGATAAATACGGTCAGGATCAGCAAAGCATAGCGCACTGTCCGGAATATATCCACTGGCCGCAAGTAAACTAGAGCCACAAGCTGAAAGGGTATGATCAGAGCTGCCGAGGTGGAAATCATGGGGTCACCGCTAGCGAACCCCAGAAGGCCCGCTGCCAGAGTCATGAGGGCTGATATCACTACCACAGTCCGGCTTATGACTGCCTCTTGTGATCGGTTCGCTATTTCTTTGACTAAAGGATATATCCCGGTCAAGGCCGCGATGGCCATGAGCACCAGTATGTAGGGCAGCATTAATGTAGCCCCGGCGCCGGCGGCAGCGCCACTGCCGGCCCAACCCATTAGGAATAAGCAGCCGGCAGCCGCACCGTGAATTAGGGTAATGACGAAAGGATCGGCCCGACCCAACGGCGGCAGATAAGTATATAAAAGCCCCCACAAGGCAAATAGCAGCGCCCCCGCGGCCAGGGCCAGAATGCCGGCCGGCAACACCAGGACCAGTCCCGCCGTAAGCAATGCCCATCCGGCCCGTCGGGCGGCAGGGCCGGTAGGAATGCGGGTTTCGCTCAGTGATGGTAGACCTTGATTCCCTGCGGGACGGCGGGAGGATTCCCGCACGAATATAAAAGTCGATCCGGCAATAAGAGTGCCGCCGAGGAACAGTAGCCCGGTCGTCAGGTCCCAGGAAACCTGCCAGAAAAGATCGGGCGTGAGGGAGCCCTCACCCGCTCCCAGACCGGCCGCCATCAAGATCCAGGCTGGGATCAGCAGGCTGGGCTGGAGCATGAAGAGCCGATCCAACCAGGGATCGAGCCACAAGCCCAATTGTTTTTGTCCGGATTTCAGGTTCAGTGCCACGGTTTTCTGGAAATTCTGATTTCGCAATTTAGTAGTCATGGAGGGCCTGAATTTAATCTGCTCCTTCGATGCTGTTTTCAAAAATCTGTTTACTACTCCCAGCTTCGGGCACGATGGGATAGTCCCCGGAGAAACAGGCTGTACAGAATTGGTCATCCGGCTGGTCCATGGAGCTGAGTAATCCGTCGAGGGACAGATACTCCAGGGTATCGGCCTGCAGGTACTCCCGGATCTGGACCACTGAATTCCGGCCCGCGATGAGTTCCCCTTCAGTGGGAAAATCCAGACCGAAATGGCAGGGATACCGGATGGGCGGCGAAGTGATCCGCACATGCACCTTTTTCACGCCCGCCTGGCGCAGCAGGCGCACCAAACGGCGCATAGTGGTGCCCCGCACTATGCTATCATCGACGATAACCACTTCCCGGTCCTCCAGCACACCCTTGACGGTATTGAATTTTAACTTGACCGTTAGATCGCGGAGTCTTTGCTCGGGCCGAATGAAGCTGCGGCCCACGTAGTGGTTCCGGATCAGGCCGATTTCATGGCGAATCCCACTGCGATCCGCGTAGCCCAGGGCGGCGGTGTTGCTGGAGTCAGGTACTGAAATGGTGATCTGCGCCCCGGCCGCAGGAGCTTCTTCCGCCAGGGTTTTGCCCAACTTCCGCCGCATCTTGTCCACACTGTCTTCATAGATACGTGAATCGGGACGGGCAAAGTAGATGTACTCGAAAATACAATGCCTTTGTGGCTGAGGGGACAGTTGGTGCGCTGTTTCCAAGCCGTCAGCGTCGATCTGGAGCACCTCACCAGGCTTAACGTCGCGGAGAGTCTTAGCCCCGATCAGATCCAAGGCGCAGGTTTCCGAAGCGAAAACCCAGGTTTCCCCCAGCCGGCCTATTACAAACGGCCGCCATCCGTGTGGATCCCGGGCGGCTATCAGCCCTTCCGGGGTCAGAATGAGCAATGAATAGGCCCCCTCCACCTGCGACAGGGCATCGGCTGTCCGGTCGACAAGCCGCTTAGCGCTGGACCGCGCCATGAGATGGACAATAATCTCTGTGTCGGTGGAGGTCTGGAAAATGGCGCCCTCCTGTTGCAGCCGCAGGCGGGTGGCTTTCAAGTTGACCAGATTGCCATTGTGGGCAATGGACACCGGCTGGTTCTGGACATTGAAAAGCAGAGGTCCCACATTTTTAGCGTCCATCCCGCCGGTTGTGGAATAACGGGTATGGCCGATGGCCCTGTCGCCCGGCAGACTGTCCAGCACATCCCGGTCGGAAAAAACGTTGGAAACTAACCCCTGGCCCATGTGACGATGAGAGCGTTGGCCTTCGATTGTGACAATGCCGGCCCCCTCTTGGCCCCGGTGTTGCTGGGCATACAGCCCCAGGGAGGCCAGGGTGGCCGCTTCCGGATTACCGTAAATCCCTATGATACCACACATATAGCTCGGCCTCTGAGCGTTAGCCGAATAAGGCTACCAGTTCCCGGACGAAGATGTAGGCCACGACGCTACCGGCGATAGTAAAAATCGTTGTCACTGCCCACCGATGAAGCTGGAACCAGGCCGCACCGGCTTTGATCTCATCCATAAACCTGACAATTCCCCAGCGCACCAACACGAAAATGGCGGTGAGCATACCTCCTAATGGTAACATGTACTTCGACGAGGCTTTATCCAGCAGGTCCATGAATGTTAATTCGGTGAACGGCGCCAGCACATTGAAGCTGCCGTTGGACAGAGAGGCCAAGACGCCAATCAGACCGATTATGCTACCGAAGGTGTAAGTGGCCCGGGAGCGGCTCCAGCCCTTCTCGTCAATAAAGTAGGCAGTGACCACTTCCAGGATAGAGATGGCTGAAGTCAGGGCGGCCACGAACAGCAGGGCGAAGAACATTACGGCGAAGATTGCGCCGCCCGGCATTTGCGGAAACAGCGATGGTAATACCACAAATATTAAGCCGGGGCCTTCGGCGGGGTTCTGTCCCAGGGCAAAGACCGCCGTAAAGATGGCCACCCCCGCCAGCAGGGCAATGGCGGTATCTAGGAATATTATCCACAGAGCCGATTGCACTAGGTCTGAGCCCCTGCTTAGATAGCTGCCATAGGTGATCATTGTGCCCATTCCCAGTGAAATGGTGAAAAAGGAGTGCCCCAGGGCCAGTACCACGGCGCTGGCATCAAGATCGCTCCATTTGGGCGAGAACAGGAATCGCAATCCGGCGCCAGCCCCCTCCAGAGTGATGCCCCGGACCACCAGCAGCAACAGGATGCCTAGTAGTACCGGCATTAGTACCTTGCTCCAACGTTCGATGCCGGCCTTCACACCCTGGTTAATGATATACACGCATAGTCCCATGAACACCAGGTGCCAGATAATCGGATCGATCGGGTTGGTAACGAAGGCGTTGAAAGCCTTTCCGGCCGAATCGCCAACCGCGAAATCGTTGAAGGCGCCGGTGAGTGCCAACAGAGTGTACTTCAAGGTCCACCCGCCTACTACACTGTAGAATGACAGGATGGTGAAAGCCGAGGCCACCCCCAATAGCCCCACCCATTTCCAGGATGAATTGTCCGACAGGACCTTGAATGCTCCCACCGGATTGAGCTGGGTGCGTCGTCCGATGGAAAGTTCCGCCAGTAGGATCGGCAGGCCCACGATCAAGATACAGATCAGGTAGACTATAGTGAAGGCGCCCCCGCCGTGTTGACCGGCCATGTGGGGATATTTCCAGATGTTCCCCAGCCCCACGGCCGAACCGGCGGCCGCCAGGATAAAGCCGGCTTTACTGCCCCAATGTTCACGCGGTTTGGCCATTATTGCTCCTGGATGGACGTATTTTCTTCATTTATTTCTTGAGCAGTCGAATCCGCCGGGAAGCTGTCCAAATGGGCATCCACGTAGGCGTCCACCATGGCATACAGATAAGTCCCTACCACCCACCAGGCATATTTGTTGCGTTTCTCAAGGTAGCGGTTGAGCGAGAATTCAGTTCCATCGGGACCATCGGGATATTGTTTTACATTATCCCGGTTCTCCCGGAACTTATTCACGAAGTAAATCTCAGCCGCGATCAAGCCGATCATCTTTAACCAGGCCCGATTATAGGCCTGTCCACCACCGATGATGATCGACGACACCAGGGCCTTGCGGGGATCCCTGCCAGTGCGGGTGGAATCCGCACCGGCGGTCTGGGCGGCCAGCGGCTGCCCCATGAACGGCAGGACCAAAAATAAGACTGTTAAGACTTTCACTTTATCTTCCTGACCACCTTCAGGGCGGCAGGCAACAACTCCACCTCCAGGGACCTCAGCCCCACCCCCAGGACCTCCCCATCGGCATGGGCCGGTAGGGGCCACTCACTATCCACCCTTATCTTTCGACCTGTGTAGACAGTGACTTCTTTCAGCTTTTCGATACTGCCGGTAATCAGCCGAATAAAATTAAATAGGATCTTTAACGGATTGATATCGGTTATGTGGATCACATGCAGGGTATTGCTGTTTAACCGGGCCTGGGGCGTTAGTTTTAGCCCGCCCCCGATGGACCAACCGTTCCCAATGCCCACCAGGTATGTCGGTTGAGTGGGTTCCGCCACCATGGCGCCATCAATCGTGAGGGTCACCGGAGCCGCCTTCCAAGACCACATGGTTTTGAGTATTGCTATGATGAAAACCAGCGAGCCCTTGATCCAGGTTATTTTCTCCACTTCGTAGTTGGCCCGGCCGTCGAAACCGATACCGACGGCGTTCACAAAGTAGCGCCCGTTGACTACGCCCAGATCTATAGGTTCCGGCTCGCCGCGGCAGAGCAGGTCGATGGCCGCCCGGGGATTGCGGGGTATGCCGGCGCTTCGCACGAAGTCGTTACCTGTACCATGAGGGATCACCCCCAGGGACGTACCACTTTCAACCATTCCATTGACTATTTCGTTGATGGTACCGTCGCCACCCAGGACCGCCACCAGGTCATAGCGAGACGCATTTTCGCGGGCCAGCTCGGTGGCATGTCCCCGGCACACGGTCACCAGGAAGTCGTAGCTGCAACATTCCTTGTGATGGGCGGTAAGTACCTTGATCTTTTTCAGGGCTAGGCCCGCGCCACCACGGGCGGCAGCCGGGTTGACAATCACCAGGATGCGCTTCATTCCCGGATCGCGATGGCTTCGATTTCCACTTCGGCCCCCAGCGGCAACGCCGCCACCTGCACCGCCGACCGGGCCGGCGGGTCTTCCTTAAAGTACTGGGCAAACACCTGGTTCAGCACCGGGAAGTTGCTCAGGTCGGTGACGAATACGGTGAATTTCACCACCTGGTCCAGGCTGCTGCCGGCGCTGGACAGAATCCCCGACAGGTTGTGCAGCACCTGGTTAACCTGCTCCTCGAAGGAACCATTTATCAATTTGCCGGTGGTGGGATCGATGGGTATCTGTCCGGCTGTAAAGATCAGATTCCCGCAGCAGATCCCCTGGCTGTAGGGGCCGATGGCAGCGGGGGCTTTATCGGTGTGGATCACGGTGCGCATGAGTAGAGTTCCGAGTTTCGAGTTACTAGTGCGTGATAAGGTTCAAAACCAGCGTCATACTAGAGTTGGATCCCAGCGTTCAGAAAAATGGAGGATTCATAGGAGGGAGTACTTATATAGCGGACTTCAAGTAACAGTTGGTATTGCCTCCAAGGAACAAGCAGCTGGGCACCCCCGGAAATGACGCTCTCGGAGCCCTCCTGGTTCCAGTAAGCCGCACCGTCAGGATAGTTTTCGTCGTAGGTGCCGGGACCCATGCCAAATACAAGGAAAATCCCACTGTCGAATTTTCTACCCTGCGCCAGTCCGTTCAGGGTTGCCGCGAAATAGGCCCGCCGATCCTGGTAGATCAAATCGGTGTCTTCATAGCGACGGTCCATCAAACCGACGGTTATGCCGGGTGTCAGTCGATATTCACCTATCTGCGTCCAAGTTTTCATAAACCGTGTAATTTCGATGGCTTTGCCGGTTTCACCCAGTGGAATTCCGAGCACAACTTGCCACTGGCGTTCCGACGACATCAGTGGTGGGGCGGCTTGGGTACGCTGTGGCAACTGCCTGACCGGCTGGGCCGTTTCAATAGGAGTGGCAGCCACCTCTTCCCCCGACAACATGGCCGCCACTCGAGCCATGCCGGTAGTCAGCAGGTCATCCAGCTCACCCTTCATGTCCAGGTCGGAGACGGCCAGCACCTTACCGGTTTCAACATCAACCAGCCGGGCCGAGACGGTGAAGGTGCCACCCACCTTGCTGACGCTGCCACCCACTATCAGCCGAGCTCCCAGCAGGCGGCCCACCTCCACCAGGCACTCATTGGAGGTGCAACCGGTGAGCTGGAAATTCTGTTCGGTGAGGATGCTCTCCATCATGCCGCGTTCAACTACGTCGTAGGTGCCTATCCGGAACAGTTCGTTCCGCAGACGATCAGTGAGCGCCTGGGTTTCAATGGCACTGATACCCCGGCCCTCCAAATCCATCGCCGCGATCGGAACCTTCGATTCCTGGGCATACAATAATCCCATCAGGAAAAAAATGATTATAATTGCCTGCCGCCCCATTTTGGCGGGCTGGCAAGGACAGATCATGCCACTCCTCCTCCAGTTTGACCAAGATCGAGAAAACACCATAGCAGCGGAGCTGATAGCTATTGTCATCCCTAATATAAACGTGCCCGGTCCACTGTTCCAGGGAACGCTGGTTATCTTTATTTAGTACCGAGTTTAAGGAAATTCAAGGGCTGTAAGATACGATTATTGCGGGCCACTGCCCCCTCATCGCAAGGGCACATTCACTTCGCTCAGTGTAAACTCCGCTCGTGGCGATCAAAATGTAAGGCCCGGGCGAATGCCAAGCTAATGCGAATCCGTAAACGAATTCGCTTAATCGAATAAAGACGGCTATCCCGTCAAGAGCGGGTTTCAAGCCGCCTGTTGGATTCAAACAGCCCCGCCAACGGCGGGGGTTGCTTTGATTAAGCGAGGGTATTTATACCTTCGCTATCTCAGGGCGTAAACGCCCTCGACCGTCGTCGGCTTCATCACCATTCCCAGCCGTGAACGGCTGGGCTAATCTCCCGCCAATCCGTCTTCTCCTTAACCCATCCATTTATGGCTGGGACGGCAACCACAACCTATAGCGGTCCGGTAGGGGCGTACTGCGGTACGCCCTCTTTAGGATGGGATCGCAATGACCCAGCCGGGTGCTATTTCAGAAGCGGTATTCATAACTCAATATAGGATATGGTACATTGTATCCAAAATAATCGTTCCCAAGCCCAGTAACCAGAAAACCTTGTTGGCCCATAGTCCATTGATAGGCAATTAAAGTATTAAAAATATCATCAAAAGTAGAAATACCCAGAGATGCTGAAAGCACAAGCCCTTTTTTGTTATAGTGTTGCTGGTAGGCAATACCTCCCGATAGTCCTCCAAGCCCGAGCCCAGCACTAACATAAAGCGAAAGATTACGCACGACGATTACGTCCTTCGTTATTCCAATAACGTTAGCATTCCGGGAGGAACCCAGCCCCACATTAATAGACCATGTCCTGGGGCGTTGATCGTCTTTAGTTCCACTCGCAGGTTGGCTGGATTGCTCAATATCGGGGCGGCTTACTATCGGGGTGATCGCCACTTCACGCCCCGAGAGTATTTCCGCCACCTGCTTCATCCCCACGGTGAGCATCTCCTCCAGCCCGCCCCGCAGGTCGTAGTCTGAAACCCTAAGCAGCTTGCCCGTTTCAACATCCACCACCCGGGCCGAGACTGTGAACATGGCGCCCAGCTTACTGATCCGGCCCCCCACCACCTGCCGGGCGCCCATCAGCCGGCCCACCTCCACCAGGCAGTCGTTGGTGGTGCAGCCCGACAGCTGGAAATCCTGCTCCAGGAGGATGTCTTCCATCATCCCGCGCTCCACCACCTCGAACTCGCCCAAGCGGAACAACTCGTTACGTAAGCGGTCGGTGAGGGCGATGGCCTCGGTCTGCGAGATGCCGTTGGCCTCAAAGTCGAGGACAGCGATGGGGACAGCCTGGGCTGGGAGAGCGGTAGCCTGAAGCGAAACTGCAATCGCTAGAAGTAACCCCGTATTAATTCGGCTGGTCCAGTATTTGGGCCATATCATGGCATTGTTCTCGTGATAATGACTGATTAGGGCGTTAAAGGTAATGCCACCGGCCGGATGAAGCCAAGGGGCAGTTGGGAAAGGAAGAAAGCCCAGATTAATGCCTGAGCCTTTTCATGCTTCGACAAGCTCATGCTTCGAGAGCCTCAGCATGACTTCAATCTGGTTGCCAGCGCACATCCAGCTGCCGGTTGGCCCGGGTCTCGTCCAGCCGCCCCACCGGTGTGTTCTGAGGCGCATCCAGCAGCGATTGTGGGGCATCGTCCACCAGGCGGTCGATTTCCTTCAGCACGCCGGCGAACCGCTCCAGGGTGGCCTTGGTCTCGGACTCGGTGGGCTCGATCATCAACGCCTCTGGCACCACCAAGGGAAAGTATATAGTTGGGGCGTGAAAGCCGCGGTCCAACAATGCCTTGGCGATGTCCAGTGTTTTGACTCCCCTGGCCTTCTGGCGGCTGCCCGAGAGCACGAACTCGTGCATGGTCCCCTCGGGGAAAGGCAGTTCAAAGACCCCATCCGGGCCGACCAGCAGGGCCTTCAAGTAGTTGGCGTTCAGCACCGCCCTACGGCTCATGTTGCGCAGGCCGTCCGCACCCAGCGACAGGATATAGGCATAAGCCCGCACCAGCATGCCGAAGTTGCCATGTTGCCCGTGGACGCGGCCGATGCTGCCAGTGCCCGGTGACTCAAGAATGTAACTGCCATCGTCATTGCACGCTACCAGCGGCCCCGGCAGGTGCCCGGCCAGCCGGTTAGAAACGCCAATCGGCCCTGACCCCGGCCCCCCACCGCCGTGCGGTGTGGAAAAGGTCTTATGCAGGTTGATGTGGGTGATATCGAAGCCCATTTCGGCCGGTCGGGTCAACCCGATCAACGCATTCAGGTTGGCCCCATCCATGTACATCAGCCCATCGACCGAATGGATCAAGTCGGTGATGGCCACGATCTGATCCTCGAACAGCCCCAGTGTGTTGGGCTGGGTGAGCATCATGCCCGCCACTTCAAGTGTAACTTTATCTTCGAGGTCCTTAAGGTCTACCCTGCCGCGTCTATCGGTGATTACCTTCAAGGTCTCGAAACCACCCATAACCACACTGGCCGGGTTGGTTCCATGGGCCGAGTCGGGAATGATAATATAGCGCCGCCGGGAGCCTTTCGCGTCGTGGTATTTGCGCATGATCAGCACCCCCACCAGCTCCCCCTGGGAACCGGCCGCCGGTTGCAGAGTGAACCGATCCATCCCGGTGATGGTTTTCAACGCCTGCTCCAGCCGGTGCATCAGCTCCAACGCTCCCTGGGTGTCATCCGCGCTCTGGCCGGGGTGCAGCCGGCTGAAACCGGGCAGGGCCGCCAGGGCGTCGTTCACCTTGGGATTGTACTTCATGGTGCAGCTGCCCAGGGGATAAAGGTCCCGGTCCACATGGTGGTTTTTGATGGAAAGACCGATGTAATGCCGCAATACTTCAGGCTCGGAAACCTGGGGCAGCTCCGCGGGTTCATTGCGCAGCAGGTGCGCCGAAAACAGTTGGGCTGGGTCGCCGGGGGGCACGTCGCTTTCAGGGACCAGGTAGCCCACCCGGCCGGGCACTGAGTGATCGAAGATTAAAAGCGGATTATCCACAATTACCCCTGGGTCAGGATAATTTTCAGTTTCTCAGGTACCGCGCCCAGGGTAGCATCAAGTTTTGCGGGGTCTTTTCCCCCGGCTGTGGCCATGATGGCTGTGCCTCCGCCACCACCACTCATCAGTTGCCCCAACTGCTTGACAAATTTGCCGGCGGGGACGCGCTCCTTAAGGTCGTCGGTCACGGCCACCACCACCAGTGGTTTCTCGCTGATAACCGCTCCCAATACCACCACCGCCGACTTGAGCTTATGCTTGATCTCCGCCGCCAGATCTTTCAACTGGTCAATATCGCCTATTTCCACGCTACGAGCCACAAAATGGACTCCTGCAATCACTTTGGCCTCTGCGGCGATAGCAGCGCCTAACTTAGCGCTCTGCGCCCTGGAAGCGACTTTAAGCTGCCGCTCCAGCTGTTTGATCCTTTCACGTTGCTTATCGCCCTGAGAATCAATTTCAGCAATTAAAGCCCGATAATATTCGAAAACGCCTTCCCCTGTCACCGCCTCGATCCGGCGCACACCGGCCGCCAGGGCGGTTTCGGAGATGATTTTAAAAATCCCAATGTCCCCGGTGCGTTCAACATGGGTGCCGCCGCATAATTCCTTGCTGAAACCGGGCACGTCCACCACCCGCACTTCGTCGCCATATTTCTCACCAAACAGGGCCGTGGCGCCACTTTCGCGGGCCTCATCAAATGACATAACAGTCGTCGTCACCGGCTGGTTGCGCCGGATTTCACAGTTGACGGCCAGTTCAATTTCCCGTAACTGCTCACCAGTGACCTTCTCATAGTGGGTCAGGTCGAAGCGCAGCCGGGCGGGTTCCACCAGGGAACCGGCCTGCTGCACATGTTCTCCCAGCACCTGTTTAAGGGCGGCGTGCATCAGATGTGTGGCGGTGTGGTTTAGCCTGGTGGCCTGGCGCTGCTCGGCGTTAACCTCGGCCCTGATCTTCTTAATGCCGCCCAGCTCGCCCTTCACCAGTCGCCCGAGGTGGCCAATCTCCTCAATGCCGTCCACCAATACCTTCCTGGTATCAGTAATCTCAATCTTCAGGTCCGGCGCGGTGACCTCGCCCGTATCCCCCACCTGGCCGCCCGATTCAGCGTAGAATGGGGTCCGGTCCAGGATAATCTCCAACCGGCTGTCTTCCAGCCGGCGGTACTTGCGCACGGTGGCTTTGGACACAGCCGTTTCGTACCCCAGGAACTTGCTGCCCTGCCCTGAAGAAACGGTTATCCACTCGGTATCGGTCTCATCAGTATTAGATTTACCAGCGGCCCGGGCGCGTTTTCTCTGCCGCGACATGGCTTCATCGAACCCTTCACGATCCACAGCCAGGCCTTGTTCGCGGGCCATAAGTTCCGTCAGGTCCAGGGGAAAACCGTAGGTGTCGTAGAGCTTAAAGGCGGCTTCACCCTCGATGGTCTCACCAGCTTTCAAGCCCGCGGTTATATTGGCGAACACTTCCAAACCCCGGTCCAGGGTCTCGCCGAATGAGGTCTCCTCGGCCTTGATCACTTTCGCGATAAACTGGCGTTTTTCACCTAACTCGGGGTAGGCTGCACCCATAATATCCACCAGGGTGGGCACCAGGCGGTAAATGAACGGGTCCCTTTGGCCCAACTTTCGCCCGAAGCGAGCCGCCCGCCTCAGAATGCGGCGTACCACATAGCCCCGGCCATCATTGCCCGGCAGGGCGCCGTCGGCCATGGCGAATGCCAGCATGCGGAGGTGATCGGCCAGCACCTGGTGGGCCACACCTTGGTCTTCATCATATGGGACACCGGTCAACTGGGCTACATGCTCGATTAGCGGTGTGAAAAGATCGGTGGCGTAATTGGATGTACGCCCCTGAATAACAGCCACTATTCGTTCCAGCCCCGCGCCGGTGTCCACGTGCTTGGCGGGCAGATCTTCCAGGGTACCGTTCTCAAGGCGCTTGTTCTGAATAAACACCAGGTTCCACAGCTCTTTGTACTCAGGTAGGGCGTTGATCCCCTCAGCCTTCATTCGGCTGATGTCCGGCCCGTCGTAATAGTGGATTTCGGAGCACGGGCCGCAGGGACCGGTCTCCCCCATTTCCCAGAAATTCTCCTTGTCTCCGAAGCGCAGTACGCGGTCGGGGGGTAGGTCGGTTACCTGGGTCCAGAGCTGCGCGGCCTCATCATCGCTGTCGTGCACAGTGGCCCATAGCCTGCGCTTGTCAAGCCCCCACACACTAGTGAGCAGCTCCCAGGCC
>SDBU01000451.1_pt1 | contig 57518 bp, 50 predicted proteins | sample 2277071 | NCBI WGS metagenome assembly SDBU01 (sample SAMN10397929, study PRJNA504765) | marine sediment metagenome | isolation source: marine sediment core GS08_GC12, 126 cmbsf | place: Arctic Ocean: Gakkel Ridge, Loki's castle | collected 2008 | reverse complement strand
TAGCTGGCCAAACGATTCTGGGAGGGTGCTTAATTTGTTGCCTTTGAGATCGAGATACCATAGAGAGGATAGCTGGCCAAACGAGACTGGGAGATCGCTTAATTGGTTAGCACTGAGATCGAGCCCCACTAGAGAGGATAGCTTACCAATCGAGTCTGGGAGAGCGCTTAATTGGTTAGCACTGAGATCGAGCTCCACTAGAGAGGATAGCTGGCCAAACGAGACTGGGAGAGCGCTTAATTGGTTGCCTTTAAGATCGAGTGTGAGTATCGCTTTGAAATTCTTTTCATTCTTTTCAAACCACTCCTCTAACATTTTAAGTTTTGTTGTATGAAATGGCGGCTGGATTTTAGCTGTAAACCACTCCCCTAACATTTTAAGTTTTGTTGCATGAAATGGCGGCTGAATTTTAGCTGTTTTGGCTATTGCTGAATAGACAACAAAGGTATCTCTGTATATCACTATTTGCGCTAATTGGTGAACAGACTCTGAAATTCTTATTTGATTCGTTAACTCTTCTTTTTTAGGAAAATTTTCTGTTGATTCAATACGGTATATTAAATCATTTCGAACCTTGTCAGGAATTTTGGAAACTTTCACCTGCTTAAGAGAAATCCCAACGCTCTTTGCAAAAATTTTCAAAAATGTCCTGTCAAAAGCGATTCTACGGAAATCTCTGCAGGTACCTGAGAGAGGTACTCTCTCCTCTTGAATAAGGAGACCGCAAATCTTATGGAGAAGTTCCTCTGGTAGACGCTCAATGATATTTTGGTCTTGGGGTGGAGGATTCTCAAGGGGGTTGTCATGAGCGCTTGTTAGGGGAGCGGAAGTGATTGAATTTACTGACATTTTAGATGTTCCATTTTTCGTTGATTATGCCGTAAATTTTATAAAATGTCAGGAAATAAAATCCGATTTGTAGGCGTCAAATAGAAAGGGGCACTTCTATTTTGACGCTTACAGTTGAAAAGACCGAGAAATAAGCAAAAAAGGCTCAGCATCAAGGGGTTGGAGGGCCGATTTGACCGCTTTTTTGGCCGCTAGGAAGGCGGCTGGTATGATCCTGTTATGCTGTCCGGACAGAAGGTGTTGGATTGAGCTTGAGAATCTCTGGGATTATCAGTTTTTCTAGGACGGTAGATTCATCTGACCAGAAGAACCCTTTCATATGAGCCTTTTTTGAGGTAGTAACAATCCAGCTTGCCTTATCAACATCTACTTGTAGCGAGGCTTTTTCTGCGTCGCTCTGAGTGGTTGGTTTGCGGAAAATCCACTTGGCACCTTTAAGAGTCTCCCAGCCTTTTTCTGGATAAAAATCATATCGGATCATCCGACTGGCAAGACGGGCTATCCTTGAGCAGATGCCAGCTCGTTTTGGATGAAGTTGATCGATGCGCAAATTGAGGTCTGAAGGAGAGAAAATGCTCACCGCTGAGATTTTTTCATTTGGATACTCTTTTTGCACTAGAGCTGCAACAGAAACTCCGATGGCTGCTCGCATCGATTCCCCAACAAGTAAGATATCTTCTGGTTTAATGGTTTTCTCTTTGATGAGAAACTGATATGCGGCGAATACATCGAGAGCATACCCTCGTTCGTATCTTTTATCAGTTCGTGGATTGAAAACGAGGAATGAGGTGCCAGGAGTTTGAAGATCCATGATCGTAAGGCTCTGCTCTTCCCACTTCTCTTTCTCCCCTCCAAGATAAATAATGGCTTTTTCCGGATGTGTTTCGCCGGGGAAGAATGCGCCATTGAGGATTGCCCCATCCGCTGCGGTCAGGGTGAGAGGGGTTCCATTCCATATTTCAAGTACATCTTCTCCCCATTTTTTGTAGTCTTTTTCTTTGTTATCATTTTTTTGTGTTTGTCGATTGAAAAGGACCTGAAAAGTGCATTTTGCGTATTCTATAAGAGAGGTAGGGTATTCGATAGCGCCAGAGAGTAAACGAGAAAAAATGCGATCCCGGATGTAGCTACTCGCGATGCGATAAAGGCCTATGGGAAAAATAATGACGGATAGAAGATTCCACACAAATCGAACGACTTTTTCTTTCATGCTTTTTAGAGCTGGATCGAGATGTTTGGGCCACTCGGATTTATAAATAATGGTATTATTTTTTAATGATTTGGTTCGATAGTCATACTAACTATTGTAACAAAAAGAAAGTTATTTCACTAGTTGCAATGACTGAGAGATGAGCTCAGGTAGAGGGGGCTCAGCATCAAGGGGTTGGAGGGCTGATTTGACCGCTTTTTGAGCCGCGAGGGGGTGGTAGCCGAGGTTGATGAGCGCCTGGATGGCATCAGAGGTCACTCCTGGGGGTCTTTCGGAGGAGAGGGAGAGACTTTCTATGCCCAATTTGGGGAATTTATCCCTAAGCTCGAGAACGAGTCTCTCAGCCATTTTTTTTCCAATTCCTGGGATTTTGGAGAGGGCTTTGTGGTTGCTGTTTTCAACGGCCATGAAGAGGTCGTCGATGGTGAGGTGGCCGAGCACGGCGATCGAGATGCGGGGGCCGATGCCGGAGACGTCGTTGAGCATTTCGAAGAGGTCTCTCTCTTGCTCAGTTAGAAAAGCGTAGAGCTTATGGGAGTCTTCTCGAATAATGGGGGAGAGATAGAGCTTCACTTCGGTGCCGATAGAGGGGAGTTTTTCGAATGTGGCCGCTGATATGAAAAGGGCGTAACCGAGACCATTTATCTCTACGGCGATCTTTTGCGGAAGTGCCTTCGTTAGGGTCCCTTTGATGTACTCAAGCATGCACTTAAGCTTACGGTATTCGCATGACAAAGCGCAAGGGCGAGGGCATCGGCCGCATCTTCGGGTGTGGGGAGCGAGGGTAATTGAAGTAGTGTTTGCATCATTCTTTGCACCTGTTCTTTGCTTGCGGCTCCATTGCCGACAACGGCCTGTTTGGCTTTTCTGGGCGCGTATTCGAAGATGGGGATTCCGGCTCTTTCCGCAGCGAGAAGAGCCATCGCTTTAGCCATTCCGAGTTTCATGGCACTCATGGCATTCCGATGCATGAACTGACTCTCTACAGAGAGGGCATCGGGCCTATGTTTGTGAATGAGCGATTCTATTCCTTCGAAGATGATCAAGTATCTTTTAGAACTCGTTGCTTTTGGTGGAGGGCGGATTGCTCCGTAGTCGAGAGCTTCGATCTGCTGAGAGGCCAATTGAATCACACCGTACCCAGTGATGCGCGTGCCGGGGTCTATGCCGAGGATGATCATATATGCGCATCATACTGGTGAGAGAATTTCTTGGGTGCAGAAAATCCACTTAAGCTGTATTTTGGAGCTAATATAAAGACCGGCTGCCATAATGAGATTGCTCCAGGGAACCCCATTCAAAAATATCATTGTTCGAATGCCCAACTGGATTGGGGATATGGTCATGGCGACCCCTGTCCTTTCCGATCTTCGTAAGACATTCCCAGAGGCCCGTATCACGGCAATGTGCAGGGCCCCCGTCTGTGATCTTCTTAAGGAAGATCCCGAAGTGGACGAGCTCTTCTGTTTCCGAAAATCGAGTAGTTTCTCCCGTCATAGCGACAAGAAGAACATCATTGAAAAACTCCGCCGTGGGCAGTACGATCTCGGTATTTTACTTACCCACTCTCTTTCATCCGCATGGTGGTTCTGGCAGGGGGGAGTCAAGACACGTCTCGGGTATGACTGCAATGGCCGTCGCTTTTTACTGTCCCATCCTGTTCCTCTTCCAGAAAATATCGAACGGCAACATCTCGTTCTCACCTATAAGATGCTTCTAGAACCCTTGGGGATTTCCCTTTCAGATACTGCGCCCCGCCTTTTCTTGAGCGACAAAGAAGTCAACGATGCGCAAGTGCTGCTCAAGCAACATGGAGTGAATAAGCAGAGAGTACTTGTTGGGATCAACCCCGGCGCTACCTACGGCTCAGCGAAGTGTTGGTTGCCTGAGCGTTTCCGTGAGGTGGCAAAAAAACTTCTGGCTGATCCCAATGTCTATCTGGTCTTTTTTGGGGACCAGGCGACAGCCCCTCTTGTGAAAGAGATCTGTTTGGGACTGGGGCCGAGAGTAATTAACCTAGCTGGCCTCACCTCTCTGCGAGAAGTGGCTGCACTGATTAGTCTTTGCAATGTCCTTCTGACGAATGATAGTGGACCGATGCATATCGCCGATGCGATAGGGACAAAAACCGTTGCCCTATTCGGGTCAACCAATGAGATTGTAACAGGGCCTTATCGCAGCGGTGTCGTGATCCATAAGCATGTCGATTGTTCTCCCTGCTACCAAAGGACCTGTCCGATCGACTTCCGTTGTATGAAGCGGATCGAAGCCGAAGAGGTTTATCAGACAATCCAGCAGGTTCTCAAGGGCTCAAAAAAATCCAAACTCCACATCACCGCCTAGATGATCAAACAGCTGCTGCGTAAATTAACGCCTAACCCTCTTGACCGGCTCTTAAAAAAAGCAGAGCAGAAACAAACACGTAAGATTCTCCTTTTTTGGAATCGGGGACTTGGTGATATTGCCCTCGGTCTTTACGCCATTGTTCATAGGATCCGAGAGTACCTTCCCCGTGCAGAGATTACCTTTCTCACTAGGGAAAATCTCCGTGATGGATTTCGGCTACTTGGTGGTGTGGAGATCCTCGTCTCTCCTTCCTTAAAACGGGGAGAAAAACCACCAGTCTCTGAGCTTTTGAGTGAACTTGGGGTGGATCCAGAAGATTTTGATCTCATCCTTGAGAACCCCAATCCCACGCAGTGGGTTCAATGGCAGTTAGGGAAGCTCACTCCACGGCTTGCGTGGCAAAAGGAGTGGGACGGTCTTTGGAAGAAGTTTGATCTCGATCCAAATGCGAGCTATATTGGCGCTCACGTTCAAACAGAGACCAACTACGCGCACTGGCGCAACTGGCCCCTCTCTTCTTGGCATGAGCTTTTTGAGAAGGTGACTCAAGGTGGTAAAAAAGTGCTTCTTTTTGGTTTTGAAAAGGAGCCAGCGTTTGCCATTCCCGGGGTGATCGATCTCAGGGGGGATACTCCGCTGTTCGAGCTCCTCTCGATCATTAAGAACCGGTGCGAGGCTCTTGTCGTCCCTGATTCGGGAGTGAGCAGTATGACCTATTTTCTCGAGGAGTCTTTTCCTATCAAGCTGGTTTCTCTTTGGGCTGATCCCTACATGGGGATCCTCAAACAGAATGTCCCATCACCCAATCCCGAGCTGATCCACGTTCCCCTTCTTGGAGAAAACAAGGACATCACAAACATCACCGCTGAGAGGGTTTATGCAGAACTCTCCTAAAGCGGGTGACCCCGATGCCATTTCTTTAGGTCGTGCTCTTATTGCCTCTGGGCGAGTGGGGTGCATCGTTCTCGCTGGTGGGGATGGAAGTCGCCTTGGTTGGGATGGACCTAAGGGGACCTTTCCTCTCTCTCTTGTGAAACAAAAATCCCTTTTTCAGATGATGGAAGAGAGAGTTCATGCGGCAAGCGCGCATTTCAAGACTAAACTCAAACTGGCGATGATGACCTCTCCTCTCAATCACGAGGTCACGGAGGAAGCCTTAACGGATACTCCCTGTTTCATGCAAGGGGTTCTCCCTTTGCTCGATGCTGAGCAACAACCGCTCGAAGAGACTCGTCCGAATGGAAATGGAGAGGTCTTGAAATACTTCTGCGCCTCGGGCCTCTACGATACATGGAAAAAAGAGGGAGTGGAGTATGTCCAAGTGGTCCTTGTGGATAACCCCCTCGCTGAGCCTTATGATCCCAATCTCATTGGTGTTCATTTCATGAAAAAGGCGGAGGTGACCCTCAAAGCGGTAAACAAAAAGCACCCCGAAGAAAAAGTGGGGGTCATTGGGAAAAAAGAGGGAAAAGTGTGCATCATCGAATACACTGAAAATCCCCCTGCAGAGTGGATGCTTGCCAATACGAGTCTCTTTTGTTTTAGTATGGATTTTGCAAAAAAAGTGAGCGACATCGAGCTTCCCTTTCATACGGTGAAGAAGTATTTGGATGGAAAGCCAGTCTTTAAAAGAGAGTGCTTCATTTTTGATCTCCTGGCTCATTCGGAGAAGACAGAGGTTCTGCTCTATCCACGCGAGGAGACCTTTGCTCCGTTAAAAGAGAGAGCCGATGTCGGGGCAGTGCAAAGGGCCCTTCTGGAGAGAGATCGGAAGGCTTACCATAAGCTGACAGGCGTTGAACCAGAGGAGCGAATTTTCGAGCTCCATCCCTCGTTTCACTTTCCTACTGATGAGCTTAAGGAGAAGTGGCAGGGGAGGCCCCTCCCCGACGGTTCTTACATTGATCCTTGACAAATGCTAAATCTTTCTTATTCTATGTCGTATTTTTCAATTAAAAAAGGAATGTAATGAGCGTACAAAGTTACGATTTACAGGCGCCTTCACAACCCATTCACCGCGTATCTAGTAGTAGAGCCAACGAAAATCCACAAGGAGAATGGAACGGAAGGGCTGTTACCGAAACGAAAAAGCTCCAACAATCAGATCCATTACAAAGCGAAACTGTTTGCTTTCAAAAACTTCAAGCTACCAGCGGAAAGCAAAGCAAATCGTTAAAAAGATCTCTATCACAGGTTATCGACCTCTCCACATCTTCTACTCGTACATCAAAGCACTCAGCCAAAAAGCAAAAGAAAAGAGAGATGGAGGTGATGTTTGTCCATGGCAAAGATGATCATATCGACACATATGCTAACTGCATTGATGATGCTGACTCTCATATTATCATTGCGAGCTGGAACCTTAATTTTATTGATAAAACAATCTTTTCTAGCCTTATGAAAGCTAAAAGACGAGAAGTTTCTATTAGCCTAGTGGTGAAATCTGTCAGACGGCAAGAAACTCTTGACTGTTTCTATGGCGACGAGGATAGCTCTAGTGATTATTATTTTCATTTGTCTGAAACGAAATCTCACGCAAAGTTCCTCTTCGTTGACAGTAAAACATTAGTTTTGGGTTCCTATAATGCCCTTGGAGATTCCTATGATGAATCACTCGATGCTTCTGTCATGCTAAAAGGAACTGTGGAACAACTATGGCCTTTCTATATGTCAATCTACGAAACGTATACCTCCATTGGAGAAGACTTGGGTGGTATATTTGATGGTATTGCCATGATAAGCAAAGTACGTAACCCAGGGCCACGTTCCCTTCTTCAAAGGTCTTTTGAAGATGGCGGCAAAATCTTTTTACTGCGTACGATACAAGAACATGAAGAGTTCCTTAGACTAGCAACACCGTACAATGGTGATGTATCGATATACTCTCCCTTCAGCACAAGAGACAATACTCTTAAAAGATTGCAAGCTCTTGAAAAGATTCTGCCCACATCGGTGAAAGTTTCTCTCAAAGTCCTTCCTGAGTTTGCGAATGGTCTAACAAGGCTTCTAGCAAAAGTTCCCAATTTGCAAAACCGTGTAAGTGTTGAGATCTCGCCTTCTCATCAGAAAGTTGTGGTTCTTGGAACTGAAACAATTTGCATTGGTTCACTTAACTGGCTTTCTGCAGCCCAGGATAGCAATGCTCATTACAGCAATGCCGAACTTTCCATAGTGTTACAAGGCGCAAAAGCAGATAAGATCATTAAGAAATTCTACTCTGCAAAAAATGCTAGTACCTCAGTCGATAAGCAGTAATAGTTCAGAATTAACCAGGCTTATAAGGGTTTCACCCCGATTCGTACGAACATGCCCGAAAAAGAAGTTTTTTATAAGGCTCTTTTGTTTTTAGGGCTGATCACCGAGCTCTTGCCTTTAGAGGATTGTACAGTGGACATTCACCCCCTTCTTATGCTATCCTAGATGCATGAAGGTAGGATATCTTGGCGCAGGAACATGGGGTTTTGCTTTAGCATCGTTGCTTGCTTCGAACGGGCATGAAGTTGTTCTCTGGACTGCAAAACCAGAATTTGCTGAGCTTCTTAAAAGAGACCGTCAACACCCCAAACTCCCCAAAGCTCAAATCGATAACAAGCTCTCTTTTACGAGCGATATGGCAGAGGCTCTGAAAGGGGCCGATGTCGTCATTGAATCGGTCACCGCAAAGGGTCTTCGACCTGTTTTGGAGCAGGTGCTAGCTTGTGGAGAGTTGAACGTCCCTTTTGTAATCACTTCCAAAGGAATCGAACAAGATAGCGGTCTTCTTCTTCCGGAGGTAGCTTTAGATATTCTCGGAGAGGACAAAAAACAGCTGATTGGGTGCTTGAGTGGACCGAGTCATGCTGAAGAGGTGATCAACCAGCTCCCGACCTCTGTTGTCTGCGCAGCATACGATAAATCTCTCATGTTCTTGATCGGGGACCTTTTTAACTCTTCGTTTTTTCGGGTCTATCCCAATAGCGATATTAATGGGGTCGCTTTTGGGGGAGCGATGAAGAACATCATGGCGATTGCTTGCGGTATCTCCGATGGTCTTGGATTTGGGGATAATACCAAAGCAGCTCTCATGACGAGGGGACTCCATGAAATCCGCAAACTCTCCAAGACAAAGGGATGTCTTCCAGAGACTCTCAATGGTCTTTCTGGGATGGGGGATCTCTGTGTCACTTGTCTCTCTACTCTGTCTAGGAACTATATGTTCGGCAGAAAGATTGCAGAGGGACTTTCGCCAGAAAAGGCTCGCGCAGCGATCGGCATGGTTGTCGAAGGCGTCTACACGTGTGTCTCTGCTCTTCAACTTGGAAAAAAACACGAGATCCCAGTGCCGATCACCCAAGCGATCTACTCGATCATTTATGAAGATCTCAACCCGCGCGATGCGGTGAAATCCCTTCTTCAGAGGGCAATCAAAGAGGAGCATCTCTAATGGATGGCCTTCCGGTTGTCACTCCTCAGGTAATGAAAGAAATCGAGAAGCGGGCCTTTGAAGCGGGAGAGAGCGAAGAGACCTATATGAAAAATGCCGGACGAGGAATCGCTTCGGCTGTGGAAGGATTTCTTGTGACTCTCCGCACGAGCGGTGAGGTCTCTCTTCTCATCGGTAAAGGGAACAATGGGGGAGATGCTTTTGTGGCAGGAGAACTCCTAAAAAAGAAGGGGTTTAGCGTCACCGCCTATTGTCTGTTTCCACTGGAGGAGTGTTCTTCTCTTTCACAAAAAATGGCGAAGGGTTTTGTGAAAGCGGGAGGCAAAGTCGAAGTGATTAGTTCTGCCCCTTCTTTTGATGGTGAAAAGGGAGTGATTGTCGATGGGATTGTAGGGACTGGTTTTCAGGGAGCTGCCAGAGGACTTGTTGCAGAGGTCATCGATGCGGCGAATACCTCTCATCTACCCATTTTTGCGATCGATATTCCTTCTGGGTTACAGGCTGAGAGTGGCGTGGTAGAGAATATCGCAATCAAAGCTCATACGACTCTTTTTCTTGGTCTTCCTAAAATCGGATTTTTTATAGGCAAAGGGTGGGACCACGTCGGAAAACTCGACTATGTCGATTTTGGACTTCCCGCAAAGTTTTTTGAAGAGGTCGATCCCGTGGCTCATCTGATCTCAGAGAAGCGTACAGCTTCTTATCTTCCAACGGTGGAGCGGAGTCGCCATAAGTATCAGGCAGGATATGTGCTGGCTGTTGCCGGCTCTTCAGGGATGAGCGGCGCGGCGATCATGAGCGCATTTTCTGTTCTTAAAGTAGGCGCTGGAATCGTCCGTCTTTTCTTCCCTCATGAGATGAAAGAAGAGCTCGCAGCGGCCCCCTTTGAATTGATCAAGGAAGGGTGGGATCTCAAGGATCCAAGCCGCATTTTGGAAGAAGCAAAGCGTGCGAAGGTTCTCATCCTTGGTCCGGGAATGGGACGCTCTTCCAAGGCCATGGAGGCGATTGGTACTCTTCTAAATGAGATCTCTCTTCCAACTGTTCTCGATGCTGATGCCCTCTTCTTTCTTGCAGAGCATCCTGACCATCCTCTTCCCGAGAGGACCATCCTCACCCCTCACCATGGGGAGATGGCTCGCATTCTCGGTAAAGAGGTGACGCTTAGCTCCTGTAATGAGTATGTCAAAGAGAAAAAAGTCACACTCGTTCTGAAGGGAGCTCCGACGATTCTCTTTCACCGCCATGCCGAGCCTCTCATCATCCCCCACGGCGATCCAGGCATGGCAACAGCAGGGACAGGCGATGTCCTTACAGGGCTCATTGCTGGTTTACTTGCCCAAGGCCTCGATCCTAGAAAAGCCGCTGGCCTCGGTGTCCTCCTCCACTCCCTATCAGGGGAGATAGCCGCAAAAGAGGAGTCCTCATATAGCTTAACTGCGACAGACCTCATCCATTTCTTGCCCGAAGCAATTCAGATCCTTTTGCATTACCAAGGAGCTTAGGGTGGCAGCGCTAAGTGGGGTCGGAAGAGGATTCTCCTCGGGGTATGACTTTGAAGGGGTTTTCTTTGCCCTTGCTAAAGCTGTTTCTCTCCCTGTCCTTTTGGGAGAAGAAGGAAGTGCTGTAGAAGATTGGGATGATTCAAAAGTTCACAAGGTGGCAAGAAAATTCCTCGGTCAATATGTGGAGTCCTATCAATTCTAACTTATTCCTCTTTGTTATAAAAATGACAGCATCAGTAAGATTTTGGGTTTGATTGGGGAAGCAACAAACCATTTAGCACCAAGTGAGATAGCCCTTCTTTATCTTACTTGTGCGATTGAGTTTATGATTCATAAAAACATAGGAGATGCAGAATGGTTTGCATTGGTTGGCTTACAGTATAAGCATGATGATGATGAGATTAAGCAGATGCTTTTTTCAGTTTGTGCCTGCATACATAATCAGCAAAAGGAATACAAAAAAGCAAAAAATGTTGCAGAGAAAGGTCTTGCTCTCGAATCAGAGTATGTGAAAAGTTTTTTGCAGTTAGAAATTACATATGCTATACAGAGCTTGGCAAATGATCCTCATATTCCTAATGGCCAAAGAAAAATAGACCCTAACGCAGAAGGGAGCTTTTTTTTGAAGATTGCTAGAGAAAAGCTCATAGAGAAGGAATTCGACGCTGCTTTAACAGCAGCAAATCATGGCCTTGAACTAGAACTTACTAGTGAAACTCTAGCAGGCGAACTTCTCATTTATCAAAAGTTAGCCATTTCTGCTATTCGGAAATTAGGGTAAAGCAAATCCAAAAAAGAGAATAAGTGACTCCTCTCCGGGGTTCTTATGTCCTAGGCTCGCATTAGAGATGTGGTAGAACTGGATCCCCAAGCGGTTACAGTCGCGAAACTGCGTAGCCAACGAAATCGACGAGCGGAACTCGAGGGGGTACCCGAGGTCCTTCCCATTGTTTTTGAAGTAGACACCGGGTGCAAAACTTGGGGTGAGGACGAGATGAGGCGCGAGAAAGAGATCGATGCAGGCTCCCGCGCAGAAATAGACGGAGCCCTTCTCTGTGACCATGAGCGCTGTAATCGGTTGGATCCCATGCCAACAAGCACTCCATTTAACCTCTGCTTGGAACTGAAACATCTTCTCCTTTGGCCTAAAAGTATCGAAGGTTCCCGCGCCAAGGGAAAGAAGGGCGGGTCTCTCGCTGCAATCTGCCAATAGACACGTGGGCAGAAGAAGGAGAACAAAGAGGAACTTAATGGGCGTGAGCAGTCTGCCAGTAGGGGTGGGTTTCATCTTTTTCATATTGACAGGTCTCTTCGTTGTAGATCTTTGCCGGGGCGAGATTCTCACCATAGAACGTTTGTAGATAGGTGACAATATCAGAGGGTACCGGCACCTCTATCCCTTCAAAGAGGGCCTTTTTTAATGGAAAAATCCTATGATACGACTGTGGACTTGTGTAGCGTTTTTCTGATGCCACCCAGTCACGGGGCATGAAGATATTGAATTCATTGGAAAGAAGAGTCGAAATTGTCTGATTTTCTTCATCGATAGCGAAATTATAGAGATCGATCATATTGGCGGATTCTCGGACGTAGACTTTGAGATAGGACTCAGGGTGGGCTCTGCCTGACCAATCTTGAACGATAAACTTTTTTGCATCGAGTTCTTGAAGGGCATTGTAAACATTTTGGAAATCAGGCCTAAGGATAGCGATATCAATATCCCAATCGTGAGGAATGGTTCCGCCATACTGGTAAGCTCCTAAGCAGGAACCACAGTCGATCCAAAAGGGAATTTCATATTTATTTAGGATATGGGTGATCTCTTTTAACGCTTCAATATCGGCTGCAAAGCGATATCCATCTTCTTTTCGTCTTTTGTATTTCGGAGGAGCAATCAACTCGGCCTTTTTGTAGTCCTGAATATCGATGCCGATCGACTGGTAATAGTCGAGGTTAGAGACAACTGAGATAGCCCCTTTGATTTTGTTAGCTCTTTCTCTAGTGCTCGGAGAGAGGTAGGCGAGGGTTTTTAGGGTTCCTCCTACAGTAATGCTAAAGGGAAGCGCGATCACAGAGGCTGAGGTCTTCATGAAAAAGTGGTTGTCGTAGTCGAAGCGCCGTTTGAGGATATAGGTGCTTCTTCCCTCCTGATCGACGATGGGGCTCGCTATTTTTCCTTCGAAGAAATACTGCATAGGGGCGAGGGCTACATTGCCCCATTTTTCAAGTCCCTTGGCATCCTCTGCAGCGGTGTTGAAAAAGACACTGCCGATGATGAGGTGGTAAAAATAGACGAGTGGCATCCCGAATTTGAAAACAAACCAAGATCCTCTTTCTAAAATAGAGGTCAGCATGGGTCTTACTCTACCAAGTTGCTAGGATTTTGGGCAAAAACTTCGGACTGTCGCGGGGTATTTTGCGAGATTTTCTAGTTGCTTGGCAGTTAGCTAGTTGGCGAGTGGGCGGGCCTTTGGTACACCGAAAATTGGCTGTAAATCGACAAAATGTCATTTTTCAGTCAAAAAATTGAGGTGCCAAAACTGACTGGAAATCGACAAAATGTCATTCTTCAGTCAAAAAAGTGAGGTGCAAAAACTGACTTTAAATCGACATTTTGTTATTCTTCAGTCAAAATTATGGGGGAGAAGCCGTGTTTTTTGGGCGAAAATCAGAGCTGCAGCAGCTCCAAATTTTCTTTGAAAGGAATCGGCCGGGGATTGCTGTCTGCTGTGGTAGGAGAAGAATTGGGAAAAGCACGTTGATCCAACATGCGACAAAAAATCACCACTTCGTAGAGTTTTACGGCTTGTCACCCCGTAAGGGAGCAGGAACGCAGGCACAACTCAATCATTTTTCGCGATTATTGGCGAAAAATTTCAATATTCCCAAGGTCAAGTTTGATGACTGGCAAAGTGCGCTTGATATGCTAGCGGGCTTAACTAGGGAGGGAGAATATGTGATTTTTCTGGATGAAATTTCTTGGATGGCGGGTAAGGATAGAGATTTCCCAGGAAAATTGAAAGGAGTTTGGGATACTCAATTCAAACAAAATCCGGCACTGAAGCTCATTCTTTGTGGATCAGTCTCTTCTTGGATCCAAGAGAATATCTTGCAGAATAAGGGATTTGTCGGTCGGGTTTCTTTGATCATTCAGTTGGACGAACTCCCACTGCCTGATGCAAATCGATTTTGGATCAATCATTCTTTGATTTCAGCCTATGAAAAGTTCAAGATCTTATGTGTAACAGGAGGCGTACCGAGATATTTAGAAGAGATCAATCCTAAATGGGATGCTGAAGAAAATATCAAGCAACTCTGTTTTATACCTGGGGGAGTATTGCTAGAAGAATTCGATAAAATTTTTTCCGATCTTTTCGGCAAACAGACAGAAAAATATCAGGATATTATCCGTGTTTTACTGAATTCTCCTAAGAGTACTGAAGAAATTTGTGATCTTCTAAATATTAAAGCTTCGGGGGGATTTTCCCAGAAACTCAATGTTCTTACAGAGTGTGGATTTTTAAAACGAGACTATGTCTGGCTAGGGAAAAAACGCTCGAGATTGAGTAAATATCGTCTGTGCGATAATTATTTACGATTCTATCTAAAATATATCGAACCGAAAAAGGACCTGATTGAAAAGGGATTGTATCGGGATGTTGATTTAGCCAATCTAGCTGATTGGTCGAGTATGATGGGATTGCAGTTTGAGAACCTAGTATTGAATAATCTTCCTTTGCTTTTAAAAAAATTGAAAATTGCGCCGGAATCTCTTCTGAGTGCCTCTCCCTATTTTCAAAAGCGAACGAAGCGAAAGGATGGTTGTCAAATTGATTTGCTCATCCAAACGCGATTTACTTACTATGTTTGTGAAGTGAAGTTTGGAAAAAAAATAGGCAAAGATGTGATCGAGGACGTTCTTCGAAAAATTGACTGCATAACAGTTCCAAAAACTGTATTGGTACGCTCTGTTCTCATCTATCAAGGAGAACTCTCAAACGAGGTTGTCGATGCGAATTTCTTTAGCAATGCTATTGCTTTTGAGGAATTCCTCACCTCTTGAGGGAGAGCGCGCCCTGCTTGTCATACCAAAAGAGAAACTTCGCCATCCCTTCTTGGAGGGTGGTGGTCGGCTCCCAATTGAGCTTTTCTTTTGCTTTAGTGATATCAGCGTAAGTGATCTGGATTTCCCCGGGTGGCATGGGGAGATTTTCGATGCGGGCTTTTTTCCCCAAGTGAGATTCGATGAGGGAAATTAGAGTGTGGAGCTCTTCTGGATGATTATTGCCTAAGTTGAAGATTTCGTAGTCGGCTTCGAGGTCCATGGCTGCTATGGTTCCGGTGACAATATCGTCGATGTAGGTGAAGTCTCTTTGCATATTTCCTGAATTGAACAGTTTGATGGTTTGCTCTTCTTCTATTGCCTTGGTGAAGTCATAGTAGGCCATGTCGGGGCGGCCGAAGGGACCGTAGACAGTGAAGTAGCGCAGGGCCGTCATCGAAATTCCATAGAGATTGTGATAGGCAAAGGCCATCGCCTCATTGCATTTTTTTGTAGCCCCGTAGAAATTGGCTGGATGATCGGTTGTGTCGTTTTCGGAGAAGGGGATTTTTTTGTTGAGGCCATAGACGGAAGAGGAGGAGGCAAAGGTGCATTTGATCGAGGGATTTTGACGGAGAATCTCGAGGATCCGAAAGAAGCCATTCCCATTGGCCTCTTGGTATTTTTCTGGGGCTTTGAGGCTCATGCGTACCCCGGCTTGAGCGGCGAGGTGAACCAGATGAGTGGGCTCTTGTTTTTCGATGAGGGTAGCGAGGATAGGGTCGCAGATATCGCAGGTTGTGATAGGGATCCCAGCTTGTGTAAGAAGGCGTGCTCTTTCTTTTTTTAAGGCGGGGGAGTAGTAGTCGTTGAAGTTGTCGCAGCCGAAGACCTGATCTCCCCGTGCGATGAGGGCTTTGGCGAGGTGGAAGCCAATGAAGCCTGCAATCCCTGTTATAAAGATCCGTTTACGAGAATTTTTCATTGCCTATACTATAGAGCCATGCGCTATTTGTATCTCTTACTTTTTCTCTTGGTCAGTTCATGTACGAACCTTCCTTATCGTGGATGTGATGTATGCGGACCAGAAGATTTTGTGATCGACTCTTATCATGTCCGCGAAGGGAAGTTCGCTGTTCTGGAAATGGATGGCCATTGTTACGACTCTCTATCAGAGGAGCTTTTAGAGGAGTATCGGGATGTGATCTGTGATGGGGATCTCTTGCACATCGCGATCCACCATCCAACGCGAAAAGATGTTGTCGCTGCGATTGATACGATTGGCAAAAACATCGGTTTCCGTGTGATTGATGGGAAGATCACTTTGCCCGATCTTGGGGAGGTAGAGGTAGAGGGACTCACATTGTCTGGAGCAAAAGAAAAAATTGAAAGTGTCTACAGGGGAGAGATCGCCGATATCGAGGTCTTTATCTCCTACCGCGATCGAAAGGAGGGGAAGGTGGAGCTGATGGGAATGGTCCAGCTCCCTTCTGTTCCTGTGGATGGGAAGATTCGTCTGTTCGACGTCCTATCGATGGCAAAAGTTCCAACCAATGCCAATCTTTTCAAAAGCTATGTGGTGAGAGGAGGACAGCTCCTTCCTGTCGACCTGGTCAAGCTGGTGAAGGAGGGGGATATGAGCCAGAATATCGTGATGCGTAGGGAGGACAAGATCTACATCGCTGAGCCATCGGCTTCCTCGATTATGGTCTTAGGTGAGGTGAGCAAACCCCGTGTGATTCATCTGACTGATGGGTATATGACTCTTCGCCAAGCTATTGGGGAGGTGGGGGGCATCCCTTATACAGGGGATCGTCGCTACATTCAGGTGATCCGTGGGAGTGTCCTCTGTCCAAAAATCTACACAATCCATTGGCAGCATTTGATTCGCTTGCCTAGCGAGAGTCTCTTGCTCATTCCAGGAGATATCGTTTACGTTGCAGCGACTCCAATCGCGCAGTGGGATCGTTTCGTCAATCAGATCTTGCCTACGCTCGTCGGTCTCGATCTGATCTTGCGCGGAGCAAAAGGTGTTGGAGTAATTGTCCCATGAGTGGTGAACGGACTTTGACCTTCGCTGATCTTCTGGCAGTGTTTTTGAGGCATTGGCGAAAGGTCTTGTATTTTGCTGGAGCCTCTTTTGTTTTTCTTTTTCTCACTATTCTTATTTTTTCCCAGCCCCACTACCAGGCAGAGGCGACTTTTCGCCAGGCGCAAAGTCGCTCTGAAGAGACAGCTGGTTTGCAGTTTGTGTTGAAAGCGATACAGTCGCGCGGAGAGGAGTCTTCATCGATCAGTGTGATGGGGTCGAAGATTCTTCTCGGAAAAGTGGTCGATGAGATGGGACTCCAGTTTGTCCCTTCTCGACCTTCTCTTTTTAGGCGGGTGGGTAAGCTCCTTAGTAGAGAAGGGGGAGCCATCGTAGTAAATAACGGACTTCAGGTGAGGGATGTCTCCTTTACAGGGAACCATCCAGTGAAGCTTTTTCTTAAGAAGGGAGAGGAAGGGAAGTTCGAGATCTTTGGCTGCAAAAAGAAACTTCTAGGTGTAGGAAAAGTGGACTGTCCTGTCCAGATGGATGGGATGAGACTAACCGTTACGCATATTCCAGAGAAGGGAAAGCGTTTTGTGTTCCACCTCGAGCCGAAGAGACAGGTCGTAAAGAACTTAAGCGAGGCTCTAAAGATCAAGGTGAATCGGCTCGACTCTTCGATATTGAAGCTCTCCTATAGCTCCCCTCAGAGAGAAGTGGCCATCGGAACCCTCAACGGAGTGATGCGTCACTTGCAAGAGTACTTGCTCAGTGAGCATGAGAAATTTGCAGAGACTCAGATTGCCTATTTGCAAAAGAGAAAGGAAGAGCTCAGTCGGGAATTTGAAGGAGCACTTGCCGAGCAGGTGGCCTATCTAGAAAATTCGATGTCGAAGCAGGGGTATCTCAATCTCGCTCAGGAGATAGAGATGCTCAGCGAGCCAAAGGAAAGGTTCTTAGCGCAGAAACGCCGTCTCGATGTCGAAGAAAATCGGTGGAAGAAGGAGAGTTTATTTGCGAGTGCAGGGCATCCGTGGAAAGAGGGGCTCTCGAGGACGGAGGCACTGGATATCCAAAGGAGTTTGATCGAGCCGATTTCGGCAGAACTCATTGCCGAGTATGAGGGGATCGACCTCGAAACAGTTCAAACCTTCTATTCTGAATATAGCCGCAAGAAGGAGGCTCTTGCAGCAGAGCAGAAACAACTCGTCGCATACACAGAGAAAATCGCTCTTCCTGAATTTTCTATCAGCGCCCTTGCTCATCTGCTGCATGATCCAGCCAGTCAGCAGGTGATCCAAAAGGGGATCGAGCTTTCTTTGCAGATCGGTGATCGGGAGAATCGAAGTGAGCGGGAGCTCACCCGCCTGCAGGAGACTTTACAGCAGCAGAAGGAGTTTTTAGCCAATCACCTGAGCCAAAAGGGAGAGGTCGTTCGCGCCTCATTGCAGCTGCTTGAAGGGAAGGTCGCCGCTCTGCAGCTCGCGGCGATTCAGCTCATCGGGAAAGAAAAAAAGATCATCGACGAAAAGCTTGAGGAAATTGCCGACAAGATGGGAGAACTTCCCAAGAGGTGGGGCAGGGAGAGCCAGCTCAGGATTCAGAAGGAGTTAGCTCTTCAGGTGATCGAGGGACTCACCAAACTCTCGGAGTCGAAAGTGGTGGATCATCACCTTTTCCATGTAGAGTCAAAACCGCTGGAAGAGGGAGATGCCCCCCTCTCTATCGAACCTCCGCATCTATTGCTCTACTCTTCTCTTGGCTCTTTATTTGGAGGACTGGTCTCTCTTTTCTTTCTAATCGTACGCGCGTGTATCCGCGGCCTTCCTCTCACTGTCGCGGCTCTGCGCCAACTGGGTTACTCTGCTTTTCAACTTGGTGAGGGAGCTTTTGAAAAGAGTCTTGCTCTTGTAGCTCTTGAGATCGATAGCGCGGGAGTGGTAACGCTCGTTGGTGGAGGACTTGGAGAGAGCCTTAAAGAATACCTGATGGGATTGGGAAAAAAGGTACTCTGTGTTGATGTGAGAAAAAAAGAGCCCATGCGAGAACTCCCATCGAAACTCTCTAGCTGGGAAAAGGAGTATGACTGTATCCTTTTGGATGTGAAAGGAGAGTTGGATGCCCCTGAGGCGATGATTTGTGGGAGGCTGAGTGATTGGTCGATCTTGGTAATTTCCAATGAGACTGCAGAGAGCCTCTCTCCTTATGCAAAAGAGAAAACACTATGTCTGGTAAATCGATGAAACGGATCCTCATTACTGGTGGCGCGGGCTTTTTAGGCTCTCACCTATGTGAGCGCCTCTTGGGAGAGGGGCATGAGATTTTTTGTCTCGATAACCTCTACACTGGTGTGAAGGGGAACATTGTCCATCTAGAGAAAAATCCCCGTTTCACTTTTATTGAGCAGGACGTCTGCGATCCTCTCGATCTCGAAGTGGATCAAATCTACAATCTCGCCTGTCCTGCCTCCCCCGCGCATTACCAAAGAGATCCGGTGGCAACTGTGCGCACCTGTGTCTTAGGGGGGATGCAGATGCTCGATCTTGCTGAAAAAAACAATGCGAAAATTCTACAAGCATCAACAAGTGAGGTCTACGGCGATCCCAAGGAGCACCCTCAGCGAGAAGACTATGTCGGTCATGTGAATCCGATTGGTCCTAGAGCCTGTTACGATGAGGGAAAACGCTGCGTGGAAACTCTCTTCTTCGATGCTCTTCGACATCGGGGGATTGAGTGCAAGGTCGCCCGCATCTTCAATACCTATGGGCCGAGGATGCTTAAGTGTGATGGGAGGGTTGTCTCGAACTTTGTGACCCAAGCACTGGAGAATGGACCCATCACCATCTATGGAAAAGGAGAGCAGACGAGGTCGTTTTGCTATGTCGATGATCTCATCGAAGGGCTGATCTCTATGATGCAAACTCCAGAGTGCAGCGGCCCTATCAATCTTGGAAATCCTACGGAGTTTTCAATTCTCTCTCTTGCGAAGCTTATTTTAGAGATGACCGGCTCTACCTCTCTCATCGAGTATAGGCCCCTTCCCGCGGATGACCCGCAATTGCGTCGCCCAGATATCACGAGGGCAAACAAAGAACTTGGCTGGCAGCCTCATGTCCCACTTAAAGAGGGGTTGCTTCGCACCATCGATTTTTTTTCTAACCAAGGATCCCACCATGTACTTTCGTAAATACTATTTCATAGTGCTATTCTCTCTATTCTTTTTTGCCTTTGCCCCACCTGCTGAGAGCAAGGAAAAACCGTGGAAGAAAGAACTCCGTTCTCTCGTGAAGTCGGCCAAGGCACCCGAGTGGATGCAACAGCAAATCCAGGAGGACCTTGCCCCCTTCACAGTAGGTGCTGGAATCAAGAGTAAAGAGTTGGATAAGTTGCTGAAGGAGCAGGAAAGCCTTGGCAATCCACTCGAGCTCATTAAAATCTCTATCCGTGGTGGTCGAGTCTCGGTCTTCAGCTCGACGAATAATCCGCGCGTTTCCTATGTGAAAGATGGGCTCAAACGCCTTGCCAAAATCAGCTCTCTGCCAGATGTAGACTTCCTCATCAGCATGAGCGATGGAATCGATAATGAGAGCATTGCAAAGCACCTCATCTCTTCCAAGAAATCGGGAATTAAAGGAAGAAAAAAGATTGCGGTTCCCCTCTTTAGTTTTGCAAAGCAAAAAGGGGCAGCGAATGGAGTCGTTCTCATTCCCGATTTTGAAGCGTTAGTGGGAAGTTGGGGGCTTGAAGAGGGAATCGCTGAGGCAAATAAGAACTATCCCTGGGACCAAAAAGGAGAGAGTGCGGTTTGGCGAGGTCCAACGAAAGGAGACTCCAATAATGTTGAAGATTTTCTGGATACACCCCGATCTACTGCAGTTCTTTTTTCTCTTGAGTACCCCGAGCTGATCGATGCCCGGTTTTCCAGCATATCGAAGAGTGAGAGTTCAGAGGCAATTAAAGAGCAGTATGCTGACTTTTTTGGAGAATTTCTCCCTGTTACGAGTCATTTGGAACATAAGTACCAACTTCTCATCGATGGGAAGACCTCGGCTTTCTCTAGAGCTTACTGGCAGCTTTTTTCCAATAGCTTAATCTTGAAGACCGATTCCGATCACGTCCAATGGTATTACCGAGAGCTCAAACCATTTACTCACTACATCCCCCTCGATTCGGATCTAGAGAACTTACTCGATATGATTGACTGGGCGAAGGAAAATGACGCAGAAGCGGAAAAGATTGCAAATCAGGCCACTGACTTTGCGAAAGAAAACCTCTCCTATGCTCGGGTTCTTCAGTATATGGATCTTCTCATCAAGGAGTATGCAAAGCACTACCGCATGCTGTAATAGAGGATCGCACCGCTGATGATGATGATCCTCGCAGCGACGATGTAGGGGGTGAGGTTGGCATCGCGATAGGTGTGCGATATGCCCGGGAGGAGGATCCCAAAGGCGCTGAGGAAGAAATGATTGGAGCGCTCGAGTAGAAAGGTATATGAGCCATGCAAGTACTCCGACTTCCAATTCCATTTGACGCACGAATGAAGAACTGCAAACAGGGTCTCGAGAAGGGCAAAAGGGAGACGCACGGTGTTGATGATCACATCGGCTAAATAGAAGGCTCTCGCCGAGAAAGAGAATTTTAGCGATTCGAATTTGCTGCCCTCTCTCCACTGGGTTTCGCTGCTTTGCATGTAGTTGTTCGCCTTTTCGTAGGCGGCATTTTCCCAAGAAATTGTCATTGTCATTATTGCACAAAGTTCCCGTGTTGTTTTAAAATTGAGAGTAGCATACCCATTTGAAAAGAGACAAGAGAGACGGCCTACTCATAGGCACTCTTGATCTCTCTCCACTTTTCTATGAGACGGGCGGCAATTGGAGCTCCCTGCTTGCCCGCACTTCCAAATCTTAGATAGACAGCGATGACAAGCTCTGGTTCTGTTTGCCCCTCGTCATCGTAAGAGATGCAAAGGAACCAGACATGTTTGTCCATTTCCGCATGAGTCTCAGCATCGATCGTTTGCTTGTAGAGGATCTCCGCCGTTCCCGTTTTCCCAACCATTTGGGGATGGAGTTTCCGATAGGCCCGCATTGCGTCCTGGTTTTGGAATTGATGTCTGATCCGACTCACCCTCGCCGATCCTTTTGTTCCATTCGTCACTTGGTGCATCCCTTCCAGAATCACAGATTGGATCTCTTTGGGTAGGAAAATATTCTCTCTTACATTCGGAGCATGGTAGTGGATGTACCCCTTCTTTTCTGAAGAGAGACTCTCTGTGAATAGAGGGAATGAAATCCCCAAATGGGAGAGGCTCTCTTTATAGGGATACTTCTCAAGAGAAAAGAGAGGATCTGTTTTGCTGATGGGTTTTTTCCCGATGGATAGCTTGACGATCTGGGGCTGAAGAAGCTTTCCTCCGTTGGCAATCGTACAGAGAGCAGTGGCAGCTTGGAGGGGAGTGGCAACAAGCGAATGTTGTCCAATGGCAAATGAGTAGAGGCCTGTCTTGTTGTGGAGGACATCGCTCGGCAAGTTCCCTTGGTATTCTCCCGGAAGCTCAATCCCCGTTTTCTTCCCGAGACCGAAGGCACTTGCTGCGTCGAGAAGATCGCTCGGACTATTCAAAACATCACCGGCAAGTAGAGAGAAGTAGAGGTTGCTCGATCGTTCGATAGCGCCTATCAGGTCGATCTTTCCGATCCCTGGAAAGGCTCTTGGGAGACGCCCCCCTTTGTAGAATCTCTTGATCCTTGTGCCGTCGATGTGTTGCCCGAGGATCTGACTATTGCTTCCTGGAGTTGATGTCCACTTCATATCATCGACCACAGTGAAAGGGTTGAGGTCATCACTCCCTTGTTGGAACTGCTGCTTGAGTCCGGCGTATGCGGGGATCAACTTGAAGACCGATCCCATCGGGCTCGCCTGTCTAAAAGCTTGTGAGCGTCCATATCCATAGCCAGTGTAGGGATAGAAAGAGGCGGCGAGGTGTTTTTCTAGCTGTACACCGTCGATTTTCTTGACATGAGGGTACTTCCCGAGGCAGGGGCGGTTTAAGTCGGCAAAAGAGCGAAGAGTTGCCAGGTAGGCAAGCCCTTCTTCTTTGGTCATTGGCTGGAGTTGCTCTTGGATGACATTGAGAAGGGGATCGCTGCATCGCTGTCGTAGTGCGAGAATCTCCTCACGATACGTGGCTTCGCCTCCTCCTAGGAAAGTGAGAAGCAATTGTTTCTTTTCTCTTGCCCAAAAGGTCTGGAACATCTTCTGCTCCTCTCTTTCTAAGTACTCGAGATAGGGCTTGGCATACCGCCTTCTCTTTCTCTCCTCCTGTCGTTTCTGCCGAAGAAACTGTTTGAAATTGGTCTCTCTCCACTCTTGAAACTCCCCCTCATGAAAGCATTTTCGGGCAAGTTCTTTGACCTCTTTTCGGTAATAACTCACCACCTGTGCGTAGAGAAAGTGGTCTGAGAGAGTGTGTTCTCCTATTCGCTCGAGAAGTCCTGAGGGGATCGCCTCTTTGTAGACGACAAGGCGGAGAAGATCGAGGAAGAGAAGTTGATCCCTTGTAGAGGTGATTGGTTCAAGAAAAGGGTCGAGCTCCCTCTTCCATCTTTCCATCCCTTCCGATAGGACAACTTCACCACCCGCGTAGAGAGAGGTGAGCAGAGAGGCAGGGGATGGATCTTTGGAAAGCTTTTGAAGAGCTTCGAAACAGGTTTGAAGATGGGCGGCTATCTCCACATCGCTGACGCGATCGATTGCCTTTCGGAGAGAACCGTTGTCTGGGAGGATCGTCTCTAGAAACAGGTCCCAAGTCAGGGGAGTTTCCTCTGTGTAGAATGTCCCTTTGCTTGAAGAAAAGCGCTCCTCTTCGAGCACTGCGATGCCATCCCAGATCTCCCCGATATGGGATTCGCTTTCGAGCCATTTGATGATCGCGCTTCTTTTTTCCATGCGCTTAGCAAAGCTTTTCGCAGGGACCAAGTCATTCGGATCAAATCTCGGATGGGAGGCGAGGGCGAGGACCTCGCCGGTCTTTGGGAGCATGGCGACGATGGCTCCTCCACGGACCCTTGGGTGACGCCTTTTTGTCGGTCCCATGTTGTCTCTTTCATCTTGCAGGTCTTCATATTCAGCAAGGAGCTTCTCCGCCTCTTCTTGGAGAGCGGCCGATATGCTCAAAATCACCCTCTCTCCCGGCTGGGCCGATTGTCCGCCTGGCAGCTCGTGCTGAGTGCGCTCTCTTTTGTTAGTCGCAAGATATTTTTTTCCATTTACCCCGCGCAGCACTTCATCAAAACTCGCTTCAACTCCACTTTTTCCTACCTGGTCGTTGATGCTATAGGCCATTTTTTCTAGTTCGGAGAGACGCTCTTGCACTTCTTGAGGGTGGGAGAATCCCTTGGGGAGGAGAGTTGCCCTTCCCTCATTGATCTCCTCCAAGTAGATTTTGAGCTCTTTCCTTTCCTGGGCGACCCGGACATACTCTCTCTGGCTGATGGCTCCTAGATAGCCGATGATGTCACAGCCTACTTTCCCTAGCGGGTAGACCCTCTTTGAAGTCTGTTCCATTTGTAGCCCTAGCCAATCTTTTTCTCGAATTTTGAGCTGGCAATAGAGCTCTTCTGAGATATCCTCTTTCAACACAAAGGGAGTATGGGGAAAAAGAGAGGCTCTTCCGTGAATCGTATCCTCGATCGTCTGCGGATCTGCTGTCAGGGCGCTCCCGAGAAATCGGGAGAGCTTTTCGATATAGTTTCTGCGAGCGAGGACCCGTTTCTTTTTTCCATCTGGCCCCTTCTCCCATTGGACGCTGGGAATTTGTCTGATATCGGCGTAGCAGATAGAGGCATTGTATTGAATCGCATTGGATGCAAGGGGAATATTGAACCGGTCGCGGATGGTACCCCGCTCGGCCCTCTCTGTGACTGTCCGCCGTTGTGGAGCTCGTGAGCTCTCGTAGTGATCATCAAATGTTACGACACTCAAATACCAAACTCGTACTCCAATACAGAGAAAAGCGAAAAGAAAAAAATTTAAGATACGGTTTGCCCGTTTCGAGATTTTTGATACTTTCATATTGAGATAAGACTTTTACTCCGACTTGTACCATTTTTCTTGGAAAAAAAGGAAGAAACGAGTAAAAATTGTGGGCATTGCGCCTGTAGTTCAGTGGTAGAACCATAGCCTTCCAAGCTATTAGCGTCAGTTCGATTCTGACCAGGCGCTTTCCTCCTAAGAAATTTAAGGAGGGAAAACCAAAGAGCCAGACTGCAAACCCTAATGGGTTAGAGTTTTGCAAAGGGGCTCCAAATATTAACCAAGACCGAAATCCTCTCATTTGCTTTTAGGAGGGGATGCCGTCGTCAACTATAAGGGACAAGGCTTGGCAAAGAAAACAATTACAATCAAAGAACTTCTTGAAAGTGGCGCCCATTTTGGGCACCAAAAACACCGTTGGAATCCAAAAATGAAGCCCTTCATTTTTGAGGAGCGCAACGGAATTTATATCATCGATCTTGCGAAAACCATGCAACAGATTCGTATCGCATTAGACTTGATACGCGAAACTGTAAAGGATCGGAAAGCGATTCTCTTCGTCGGAACGAAAAAACAGGCGAAAGGAGTTGTACGCGAGTGCGCTGAAGACGCCGGTGAATTTTACGTCTGTGAACGGTGGCTTGGTGGAATGCTCACCAACCTCACAACTATCCGAAAATCGGTCAAAACACTCGAGCAAATTGAGAAGAAACTCTCTTCTGGTGGAGAGGGTATCACAAAAAAAGAACTTTCCCTTCTCGGTAAAGATCAAATAAAACTCGACCGAAACCTCTCTGGAATTCGGGCAATGCGAAAGATCCCCGGTCTTGTCGTCATTGTCGATCCTGCCAGAGAACACATCGCAGTGAAAGAGGCCAACAAGCTCGGCATCCCGATCCTCGGTCTGGTCGACACCAACTGTGATCCCGAGCCAATCGACTATGTCATTGCTTGCAACGATGATGCCCTCAAAAGCATCAAACTCGTCCTCGGAGCCCTTACCCAAGGGATCATCGATCAGAAGAACGAAATGAAAGTGAACGAAGGGAAAGATGAAGAGGACCATGAAGATCATGGGATCGAGACTAAAGAAGAAGTTGCAGAGAAAGAAACGACGGAGAAGGAGTCAAAATGAGCATTGTAACACCACAACTGATTAAAAAGCTGCGTGAGCGCACTGGTGTGGGCATGGTGAAATGTAAAGCTGCTCTAGATGAAGCAAACGGCGATCTTGAGAAGGCCATTGAGAACCTGCGCAAAGCTGGGATGGCTTCTGCTGTGAAAAAAGAAGGGCGTGAAGCCAACGAAGGACTCATCGGCATCGCTCAGACCGATGGATGTGTAGCCCTTGTTGAGGTCAATTCGGAGACCGACTTTGTTGCTCAAAATGAGAAATTTAAAACGTTCATTCATCAGCTCGCAACAGAAGCAGCTGAGATGCAGCCCCAGTCGCTGGATGAGTTTCTTGGGCTAATGTGCAAGCATGACCCCTCCATAACGATCGACGAGTATCGTGCTCTGATCGTCCAGTCTTTAGGAGAGAATATCCAGATCAAGCGGGTGGAGATCCTCCCAAAAGATGGGAGCTCTTCGATTGGGGTCTACTCTCACATGGGTGGGAGAATTGTCACAGCCGTTGAGCTGAAAGGATCGGCGAATGCAGAGTCCCTCGCTCGCGAGATAGCTATGCACATCGCAGCTGAGGCTCCAGAGTATTTAAAATCAGAAGATGTACCGGCAGAGATCAAAGAGCGAGAAAAAGAGATTGCCCGCAGCCAAGTCAAGAATAAGCCAGAAAACATCATCGACAAAATCATCGAAGGAAAAATGAAGGCATTTTTTGATCAGGTTTGCCTCTCTGGACAAAAATTTGTGAAAGACCCCTCCATCACGATCCAGCAGCTGATGGAGAAAGAGTCAAAAGCTAGCGGCGAGTCCCTTTCAATCGAAAGATTCTTGCGTTGGCAAGTAGGAGCGAAATAAACCTTATGACTGGTAAGCCACGCTATCGCCGCGTCGTACTGAAACTTTCTGGAGAAGCTCTCATGGGGGACCAGGAATTTGGGATGGAGCATACCGCCTGCGAGCATATCGCAAAATCGGTCAAAGAGATTTGCGATTTGGGTCTTGAAGTGGGCATCGTCGTCGGCGGTGGGAATATCTTCCGCGGGAGGCAAGCGGCCGATTTTGGGTTTGATCAGACTCCGGCCGACCATATCGGGATGCTTGCGACGATGATCAACGGACTCATCCTGCAGCAGTCCCTAGCCCGCGTGGGGATAGAGAGCCAGGTGATGAGTGCCATCAACTGTTCTCTCATCGCCGAAAGCTATAAGTGGATCCACGCCATGCACGCCCTCCAAAAGGGGCGTGTTGTCATTTTTGTCGGAGGGACAAGCAATCCCTACTTCACCACAGATACCGCCGCAGCACTTCGCGCTAGCGAGGTCAACGCTGAGATTCTTCTTAAAGCAACCAAAGTAGATGGTGTCTATGATAAGGATCCCCTCAAGAACCCAGATGCGAAAAAGTTCAAGACTCTCACCTTTTCTGAGGCTCTTGCTAAAAAAGTGCAAGTGATGGATGCAACAGCTCTTGCCCTTTGCCGTGAAAACAAAATACCCGTCTACGTTTTCAATTTATTTGAGGAAAAGTCCCTCGTAAAAGCAGTCACAAGTTCCGATGATGGGTCGCTTATCTCAGGAGATTAAAAATGGATGTAGAAAAAGAAACTAAAGCCAAAATGCAAGAGGGGATCGAGCACTTTAAAAAAGAGCTCAATCATCTTCGCAGCGGAAGGGCTAATCCCAACATGTTTGATAACGTTCCCATCGAGGTTTATGGTTCGCAGATGCGCATTCGGGAGCTTGCTAACGTAACAACGCCTGAAGCTCGCCAAATTCTCATTACCCCTTTTGATCCCCAAACAGCGGGACCGATCGCCAAAAGCATTGAAAAAGCCAACCTCAACGTTCAACCAATGCTCGAAGGAAACATCATTCGGATCAAAGTTCCTCCTATGGATGAAGCGATGCGTAAAGAGATCGCGAAACAGGGGAAGAAAAAAGCAGAAGACGCGAAAGTGGCGATCCGTGAGGTACGCCGCAAGAGCAACGAGCTGGTCCGCAAGGCCAAGGCTGATGGGGATATCACCGAAGATGAGATGAAAAAAGGGGAAAAGAAGGTCCAGGAGCTCACCGATGAGCACTGCAAGGTCATCGATGAGCTCTTTTCCGCCAAAGAAAAAGAGATCTTAACTGTCTGAGCCGCCCCTTGATGAGAATAGGATCTCTTTGCTATGATGGCTCTATAATGGCCCCTTCGTCTAGCCAGGCCTAGGACACCAGGTTTTCATCCTGATAACAGGGGTTCGAATCCCCTAGGGGTCATTCCATTGCTATGAGGCTTTAGCTCAGTTGGTAGAGCATCTCACTTTTAATGAGAGGGTCGATGGTTCGAGCCCATCAAGCCTCATTTCTCTTCAGCGATGGTGTCATGAGATGTCGATGAGCCATATGGCAAAGCCGCAGCCCCAGCATGAAAGAGAAAATTGTCGTGTACGGAGGCGGTATAATTGCATTCTTCTACAAAACCCTAATTATCAAGAGGAAAGGATGAGATTTGTTGAAAAAGACTAGCCTCTCTGTATGATAAAAAGGTATACACATAATCCTATCTGTAGTACATTTTATCATTAAATAGAGGTGTTTTCTATGAAGCAATCTGCCATACAACGGGCAATTGAGCAATTTAGAAGAAATAAGGGCATTTTGTAGAATTCAGCTTACACCAAGTAGATCCCGCTTGGTGGTGATCTTTCGGTTTTCTTCATCCCCATGGACAATATGGATCTCAGCCCCTAGCTCCAGCACAAGCTGGCAATCATCGGTCGCATCCGTTTTTTTTGTCTTTTGGTGCGCCTCAAGAATCAAAGGATAAGAAAAAGTTTGAGGGGTCTGTCCTCTTAAGTACTCTGCCCTCTTCGGAATAGAAGCAATCTTCTCTCCTCCTGGGGCATAGACGATCGTATCACTACTCGGAATGCACGTATCGACGGCTCCATAGAGTTTTGCCCCCTCGATATTCTCTTCTAAAATTCTTATGCTGACAAAGGGTCTCACCGCATCGTGGATCAGGGCGATATCTGTGGTTAGATCGCAGGCCTGTAGTCCCAATAAAGAGGACTCTTGGCGGGTTCTTCCCCCTTCTACGACACGAGCAGTACTTCCTACTTCCTTTCGGACCTGATCGCACCATTCTTTTACGCAGACGAGGATGATCTCATTAAAGAGGCCCGAAGTGAGGAAGGCCTCGAGAGTTTTCAAATAAACCTTTCCCTTTTCGAGAGGGTGGAATTGCTTAGGGAGGGAGTCATGAAAGCGCATCCCTGTTCCCCCCATGAGAATGATTCCTGTAGTGCTGTCCATAAAGACCGATTCTACCAAAAGAAAGAGAAGTTGTCTCCTGGGCACTGATCCTTTACTCGAGCTCAGGGCTGAGGCTGATGCCCATGAGCTCGTGGTGGAGGAATTCGGCTCGTTTGTGGGCGAGCTCCTTGGGATCTGTGATCTCGGGGAAGAGGTGGCTGAGATGGCCCCTTCGGCATTTGAAGAAAAGGGAGCTCAATGTTTCATCCGAGACATTTTTTACAAATCCAAGAGAGAGGCCCAGCTTCATTACGCTAAGCAGATCGAGTGCCTCTCTCGTCTCGAGTTGATAGCAGTGAACAAGTAGGCCGAAGGATTTACTGACGAGGTCTTTGACATCTGTCGCCCTCTCTGTCTTGATATGGGAGCGTATCCCTTTTTCTGTGCTGATGAGTTTGGTGGTGGCCTTTTGTATGGTGTGGATAATCGCCTCTTCGCTAAGACCTAAGGTGTAGTTATTTTGCACGACAAGGACATCTCCGACGAGCTCTTGGAGGTTCCCTGCGAGTCCAAGGAAGTGGAGTTCTTCTTCCTCGCACCCTTTAAGAACTCCTTCAAGTTGTCCGGTGCTGATCAGGGCAGGAAGGTGGAGAAAGGCACTGATCGTTAGACCCGTGCCACACTGACCCACGTCAGATGTGAGGTAGCCGAACTTGGGGGAGAAGGCAAAGCCCTCTTTTTTCCCAATCTGTGACTCGATATTCGCAAGAGCATGCCATCCTTTTTCCAGGTTATCTCCTGGTTGAAGAATGCAAACTTTGAGGTGATCGCCCATATTGAGAAGAGCTAAAAATTTTCCGGTCTCATCGATGAGTATTCCTTTTCCCTCTGGAGGTTCTTGCACTCCTCGCAGGAAAAGGAAATGCTCAAAGAGGAGTTCTTGATCAGAGGAACTTAAATCCTTTTCTTCGATGAAGCGAAGATTTTCGATTCCGGTGAGGGCTTGAGTGGTCTTCGATAGGCTTTGGAGGACCTGCTGCTCTTCTGGGCGATTGATTTTACTGGGAAAGTTATAGCGAGAGAGGTTCCGTCTTAAGAGATGGGTGGTGGCCATCCAAATCGCCCCTTCTTCCTGGCTCCAAGGGAAGTCAGTGAGAAGAGAAGGGGGAAGGTTAGGCGCCTGACTCATCTTTTTTCTCCATGAGCTCTTTGATCTGATCGCGCAGCGTAGCGGCCTCTTCATAGTTCTCTTTTTGCAGAGCTTCATTGAGGGCTTCATTTAGAGAAGTAAGACGGTTTGATGCAGGCATATTTACTGGTCCCTCGGGGTTTTTCCCGATATGCAATGGTTGATTCCTTTTGGCTTCAAATAGATGGGAAGGGATTTTATCCTCAGCGACAAGCTCACTCACAAGCAGATCCCCGAAAAGAGTGTAGCATTCACTGCACCCCATCGGTCCTCCCATTTTCACCGATTCAAGGGGAGTGTGGCAATGACCACAGTAGAGGCCAGTACCGGTCTCTTCTTGGGTGGCGTAGTTCTCTGATGGAACAGATCCATGGAGTCTCTCCAAAAGAATTGGGCAGTCCACGCACATCTCTGTTACGGTGATCGTCTCCCCAACAATCTCTTTATAAATCACTTTTGCAGGCTTTTTACACTGGCCACATTCTACTGGTCGCTCTCCCATATTCTCGCATCCTAGGAAGGGAAGCAATTAAAGTAAAGCGCCCTCCGAGAAGGCTCTTTTGGGAGCGGGAATCAGTAAAATGCCTATGATACCCACCAGCAATAGGGGAGAGAAAAGCGCTATTGTTGATAGATAAGAGGAGTGGGACTGCGCACTGAGAAAGCCAGCTACAATAGGGAAAAGATTCGCAAAACCCCAAGCAAATCCCATCAAAAGCCCAGAGACCGAGCTGGGGCTCTCAGGAATAAGAGCATTGCCCCATGCGACAATAAGGGGGTTCATTGCAAGTAGGCTAGCTCCAATGCTTACCAATAACAAAGTGGTGATCCAGGAGGAAGCCAGAGGGGTAAAAAGAAAAGAGGAAAAGAGGAGCAGACCTAAACTGGCCGCTAGCAGAAGGGTGTTTTTGTATCCCCATTTTTGCGTGAAGAAACTTAAAGTGATCATGCCAAGCACCGATCCGAGTATCAGAGCCAAATGCCCTCCTCCCATGCACAAAAACTCACTGGATCCTTTACTACGAAGAAGATCAGGAAGAAGAAAAACAAGAGAGAGAACAACGCCGTAGGTGATCACTTGAACGAGATAGAGAAGAGAAAGAGAGCGCCGATGCTTCGCAAAGGTCTTAAAAATCCCTGCAGGGGAGGCCCTTTTTGTGGATAGGTCTTGTGGCGACTTATGAAAGACCCAAAGACCAATGATCAAAGCTAGGGGAACGAGCAAAACAAACGCATGCCCATTAAAGACCTTGAGCGTTTGAGAGAAGATGACTTGGGAGAGGCCAAGGCCGAGGGCTCCACAAGCGGTAAAGAGAAGAAGGGGTCTTCCTTTTTCATGAGATAATTGGCTGGCGAAGCCCGCTGCGGAAGGGTGGTAAGCTCCCGAGCCGATCATTAGACAGAGCATGATGCCCATGAGCCCTAAGTAGCCATTGCAAAAGGTGACAAAGAATATGGATGATGCGAGAAGAAGGCCGAGAATTAAAAGCTGCTTACGGCGTCCCTGGTCACTGAGCAGGCCAAAGAAAAGCTGGGTCATCTCCCCGATGAACCCAGCCGCTCCCATGATGAGGCCAGCTTTGGCGATCTCTAGATGGGCGATGGTTTTGTAGAGGGGCCAAATCCCTATGCACAGGTCAAGGAAGAAGTGGCTAACCAAAAGTAAAATAAAGAGACGGCTCTTCATAGGACGGTCTTGAAAATAGCATGGGATGTGGAGGACATGGATCTATTATAGGGCTTAGGGGCTCTATGAGCAATGCCCTTGATTGTGCAAACTGATGGATGTTTGTGAGTTGAAAAAAAATTTAGACTCTATTGTGCAAAAGATGGCCGGTTTATGAATTAGTCGCAAGCTGCTAACATTCTGAGCATTAGAACAAGGCAAACCCCTTTGGAGAGCATACAAATCCCGGGGAGCCGAAGACCTCCTCTCTAAGAAGCGAGGAGCCAGGAGCAACAATCAATTGCCCGAAGAGGTCAAAAAGAAGGCTCTAGAACTCATACTGGCGAAGTATGCCGATTTTAGGCCTACTGTTGCTCGTGTATTAGATAAGACATAATCGGACGTTTGTTTTTTCTTGCCATCCAGTATGATGGCAGGGGAGTGGAAGGATAGCTGTCTGACTCCTGATGAGGCAGTTTTTCAAGAAGTGTCTAGTCCAGAGATCCAGAAAGAAGAGATGGGAACGCCGTCTTTGAATTGAGGAAATGATCTTGACATCCTATTCATTTTGGTACAAACTGTCGGATAAAAGGAGAAAAGTCCGACGTTTTGTACCATGCCACAAGTTGACAGATTGAAAAAAGCTATTCAGATTTTCCAAAAAGCCGGGGGGACTTTAAGAATGTCAGAGGCTGTTCGCCTCGGTGTTCATCGTAGAGATCTTTACAGGCTACGCGACGAGGGTAAATTGGAGGTTCTGAGCCGAGGCCTATACCGGTTAGCGGATCTACCCACCCCCTCCTTACCAGATTTTTTTACTATAGCTAAGAAGATCCCAGATGGAGTGATCTGTCTCATCTCGGCTTTGGCTTTTCATGAAATGACCACTCAGATACCGCATTTTGTCTATTTGGCACTTCCTCATAAGTCTCGCAAACCATCCATCAAATATCCACCAATGCGTTTCTTTTGGTATGGGGAAAAATCCCTGAAAACAGGGGTAGAGGAGCATATGATCGATGGGTGTCCGGTAAAAATTTTTGATCGAGAGAAGACCCTGATAGATGTTGTTAGATATCGGAATAAATTAGGGATGGATATCGTCATCGAGGCTTTGAGAATGTACTGGCAATCTCGAGCCACCGATCTTACCAAACTCTACAACTATGCTGTATTATTCCGGGTAGAACAAGTACTTAGGCCAATCATGGAGACTATTATTAGTGAATAGTCAAGTTAAAGAGCTGAAACAGAATTTAGCCGAGTCCATCCGTCAGAAACTGAAGAATCTTGCTCTGCAGAGAAAGCGCCCGGTTGATGAGATTCTACGGTATTTCGCAATTGAAAGATTTCTATTTCGACTAGGAATCAGTAATCATACAAGCAAGTTCTTCCTTAAAGGAGGCCTAATGCTTCGGGTTTGGGACAATCATAATCACCGAGCAACAATGGACATCGATCTTCTTGCATCTACTTCAAACCATCGGGAAAATATTCGTGCTATTGTCGAAGATATCGCCAATATTTCCATAGAGGAAGATGCTATCGTTTTCAATACGGATTCACTGGTTCTCAAGGAATCACAAATGGGTACTGAATATCGGGGATTGTCTGCAAGATTCATAGCCTATTTGACAAAAACACGGATTCCGATTCAAATCGATTTTGGTTTCAGCGACATTATCGTTCCAAAAGCTCAAGAAATTTCTTATCCAACTCTTTTACCGATGCTAGCACCCCGTTTGATGGGATATACTCCCGAGACCTTAGTTGCAGAGAAATTGGAAACTATCGTCAAGCTAGGACTTTTCAATACTCGAATGAAGGATTTTTTCGATTTGTGGACAATTCTATGTAGAGATGAATTGCCTGTGGAATCTTTGGCCCTGGCGATTAAAAAGGTTTTTGCGAATAGAGGGACCAAACTTGAGTTTCCTATCGCCCTCACAGAGAGTTTTGCCAATGATCCGTTGAATGAGAGGCGGTGGCAGACTTTTCTCAAAGGCTTGGGGAAAAAAGAACCTGAATTAAATGAGGTAATAGGCAAGTTACGCAAAAAACTTGTCCCCTATCTTAATTTCAAATAAATCAGTTGAATTAAGAATCCTTTTATTACAAAGCGATGCCAAGAGCTTCTCGCTACCCGCAGCTCTCTAGCTCTTTTTACATCTCTTTTTATTCTCCACTGCAGGCTCTTGATTGTTAAATAAAGATTTTATTATACGTGGAGTTATGAGAGCTTTTTGCCTGATGACCCTTTTTTGTATCGCTTCTTTTACCAGTGTAGAGGGAGGGATCAAGCAGTTGCGCCGGATTGCCCATCTTCCTGGGCCGGAGCGGACTTTTGCTAGGCAACTCTCTGTTCGCCAACGAAGGATCTTTTGTCGGCAGTTTAGCGCAAGTCAAAGAGAGATCGCCATTCAGTATGCGACAGGGGAGTGGAAGGATAGCTGCCTGACTCCTGATGAGGCTGTTCTTAAGGTGATGGAGGAGACGGGAATGTCTCTTGCTGCTAAAGGGCGCAAGGACCTTATCGGAAGCTCTGGGCGGACTCCATCAAAAAAGTAGCCTTTTTGCTGTGTTCTCTATTTGGGATGAAGACCACTTTTCCCCCTTCTACTGAGAGCTCTCTATCTTCAGGGAAGAAATAGGGAACGGCTGACCAGTCATCGGTTTCTTGATAGAAGATTCCTCTTTGTACATATTCCGTTGCTTCAGCTTTAGGAAAGAAAGCGCCTTGATTGCGGTAGAAAAAATAGAGACCATGTGAGGAGAGGTTCGCGAATTTTTGCAGCTGAGCGCGAAATTCTTCTCTGTCGCCTGTGTAAAACCGGGTTTCTGTGTTCTTGAGGTGGGCGCTGTCGTAGTGAGTTTTCCCATGACGCATGAGCCGCGCTGTGGAGATGTCTTTGAAGTCTCCAGGGACAGTTTCAATAATGATGCGGGAATATCCCTTTATTTCGGCATACTCTTCCAGGCAGATTGCACCGTATTCGGCGTAATCGTTGTAGAGGTCGTTGACGTGGAAAATGCCCTCATCGGTGCCAAAGCGGGTGACGAGCTCGTCTAGGGTCCAAAAAAGGACGGCATACTGGAGGGCGGGGTCGAAGTTTTTTGGCTCGCCTTTTATGTACATGAGCTCTTCTTGCATGACCGGTTTACAATAGCGAGTCCGACTGTACTTGTCATGACCATCTTGGCCGTAGTTCCCTGCGCCGAGTTCGATGTGTGCCCAGGTGCCGAAAAGGGCAATCTGAAGGAGAGAAAAAACAAAGAGAAAAAGGGGAAGTGTTGATTTAGGTTGCATTTTGAAGTACCGGGTAAGTGAAAAAAAGAAAGTGGGTGAGGTTGAAAAGCCAGTGGCAGAAGATGCTCGCTTCAATGGCTTTTGTGATCTGGTAGATGCTTCCGTAGATCAGACTGGCGACGAAGACTAGGCCAAGGAAGGGGATGCTAGGGGCCCACCACCAGTGGAGCGCTGCGAAGGCAAGGGAGGTAAGAACAACTGCGCCGGAACCTGCAAGAAGACTCCGTCCTCCAAACCATCGAAAGAGCTCTCTTTGAAAAAATCCCCGCCAAAAGGCCTCTTCAATCACAGAGACGAGGATGAGGTTGTTGATGGCAAAAAACCAGAAAATCGTCGGGAATTTAGGGTCCCAGTGGATGAGCCCTGAGAAAAGGGAGAGGAGAATCATGATGGCGATCCCTCCAACGGTCAGAGGGAGGGCCACTTTGATCACTCGTTCGAATTCTTTGATGTTTTTCACGAGGGGGATTGACCAGGCGAGGACAAAGAAGCCAATGAAGGGTTTTGCAAAACCAAAGCGCAAGCTAAAGGGAAGGGCATCGGGGCTGATCTGGGTTTTCTCAAGGATCGTCCATTCATGGAAGCCTGGAAAGTAATTGATGATCAGACCAAGGGAGAGGACAACGGTCACTGCAAAGAGAATAAAGCGAAGTAGGCCGCGGATATCACTGGTGAGTAAGGCGTGAAGAATGAGGAGGGCGCCGATGGGGACGAGAGCAATGGGAGTGATGAGTTTAGCAAAGTAACCAAGAGCAAATGAGAGGAGAAGAAAGCTTCCCCAAATCCACGGGGAGCGCTTCACCCAAAAACTCACGATTGCCATCATCAAAGCAAAGACTGCGAGCGCTGCATGTGGGACAAGCCATTGATCCATAGCGAGTATTTTAACTTTTTTCTTTCTTGCGTCAAGAGAATCTCTCCGATTATTGTAGGGGCCATGATTCATCGGGAAAAAGCAGGTGTTGAGTGGCTCGAGTTTTCTCTTCTGCAGCCCTATCCAGAAGTTGTTCACGGTGTTTTCTTGCGCCATGGATTGGATATGGGAGATAAAGCAAATCGAAAGCGGGCATGCGGTGCTCTCGGCCTTTCTTCTTATGTTTTTTGTGAGCAGGTGCATGGAAGCGAGGTTTTTCGGATGGAGGATGATCCTCCGATGACACCGTATGATGGACTGGTTACAGAGAGAAAAGAGGTAGGCCTTCTCATTAAGCATGCCGACTGTCAGGCGGCGATTTTCTATGATCCGGTTAAGCAGGTGATTGGCAATGTGCACTGCGGATGGAGGGGAAATGTGCAAAACATCTATCAAAAGACGGTGGAGCGCTTTTCTTGCTTGTTTGACTCTTCTCCAGAAGATCTCCTTGTCTGTATCTCACCGAGTCTAGGGCCGCTGTCAGCTGAGTTCGTCAATCATGAGCGAGAGTTGCCGAAAGCGTTTGCCCCTTTTCAGGTAAAGCCCAATTACTTTGACTTTTGGGCAATCTCTCGGATGCAACTTGAAGCAGCTGGGGTTCTCCCCGATCACATCGAGGTAGCAGGGCTCTGCACCTTTGCTGAGGAGGCGAAATTTTTTTCCCATAGGAGGGACAAAAAAACGGGAAGAAATGCTACAGTTATCTCTCTCATGCCATCGATAAAAAAAAGTAGCTGATTGTTAGCTCTGGAATTTTTCACTGGCAAAAAAGCGGTCCCTTGAGGGGAGAGATGTGCAACCAGTAAAAACCTTGCGCTCTTTCATCTGAATGCGTTATGAGAAAAAAAGAAGAGCAACCTCTACGAGAGACTATAAGCAGTCGTGCGACGGAAAAAACTTCTCATCCTATCTAGTTATGGCGGTTATGGCCACATTGCGGCAGCCAATACCCTCACCGCTCTTTTAGGGGATCAATACGAAATCGAAGTTGTTTACCCGATTAAAGACCTCCGGATCATGGGGATTCCCTCCGGCGAGTCGATCTACAATTTTCTTCTTTCGAACAACTTAATGCGGACCAATAATTTTATGGTGCGCTATTTAGCTCCTCCAGCACTAAGGGCTAGAGAAGAGAAGATGGCGCGTCTCATCGAGAAATACATCGATGAAAAGAAGCCTGACCTTCTTGTCTCAGTGGTCTGTTATGTGAATTATCCAGCTTCAGAGGCTGCCCATCGGTCAGGCATTCCTTTTCTTTTAGTGACCGTTGATTATGACATGCACAACTACATGAAATCGATGGACAAGATGCGGTGCAATGACTTCAAGGTGACCATCTCTGGAGATCTTCCCTCTATCCGAGAGAGTCTTTTGCAACACCGTATCTCTGAAGCATCAATCGAGCCAATCGGCCTCCCTTTACGGACGGGATTTTTAGAAGCAAAAAACAAAGACATGCTCCGAGAGAAGTATGAAATCCCACAGGGTAAGCGTGTTGTTCTCGTCATGTTCGGCGGTGTCGGCTCGAAATACACCTATCGATATGCCGAGGCAATCGCAGCGACTTCTTCGAATCTCCATCTCGTTGTCTGCGCCGGAAGAAATGGCAAACTTGCAGAAAAACTGCAGCGGATCCAGCCAGCTGCTGGGAACTCTATCGATATTGTTCCCTTTACGGAAAAGATCGATGAGCTTTTCGCTGTCTCTGACTTGCTCGTTACAAAACCAGGACCTGGAACCATCACTGAGGCGATGAGATGTAAGCTTCCCATATTGATCGACCGAATGAGCACACCTCTCTTTTGGGAAGAGGCGAACATCGAGCTTGTCCTTAGCAACAAAGTGGGAGCCTGTATTCATACGCTCGATGAAATCCCCGAGCTTCTGAATCGGTACTTCTACGATGAAGTAACGAAAAGAGCTCTCGCTGAAGCCTACCAGAGAGTCTCAGAGAATCATTTTGCTGAGAAGATCGTCCCGCTCATCGAAGATATGGTCAGTGATCCTATCGGTGGTGAGGTGGCCATGACCTCTCGGAGTTTCTCTCCCAACTCTCTTTAAACTCAGAGGGTGTTTGTAAAATGCTTTCACTGGAAGAAGCCAAGATTTTTTTCTAGGGGAATGCTCTGGAGAGCGGAGCAAACTCTCGCAGAGTTTGTAAGCTCGAAGAGCTTCTCATTGGAGAAAAGATGGCTTTTCGTGGCGGTGGAATGATTTTGCAAACACCCTCTCAAACTCTCCAAACCGAAAAATTCGCCATTCGAGTAGACTGAAGAGATGATATTTTCAACAATTCTCACTATGGCGGTTGCAATGCTTGCTCCTTATGGAAGTTGGGAGTCTCCCATCACTACTGACGCGATCGTCGCTGATACGATCCGATTTTATGAAATGGGCGGGGATGCACGGGGCCTTTACTGGACCGAGCTCCACCCGCAAGAAAAGGGGCGTCTAGCCCTTGTTTGGTACCTTCCTGGTGAAGGGGAAACACCCCTGGCTACAGAAAGCAGTGTCCGAAGCCGTGTTCATGAATATGGAGGCGGCGCCTTCTGTTTACATGAAGGGACGGTCTATTTTTCTGATGACACTGATCGGCAGCTCTATTCTCTCGATAGCAAGGGAAACAGAAAACAACTGACCCATAGCCCGAATCGCAGATACGCTGATGGGAATGTCGCTGCAGATGGGAAACGGCACGTTTGGGTCTGTGAAGAGCAAGGGGAGGATGTGGAGAACTTTCTCGTAATGATTGACGAGAGGGGAGAGCATCGCCTGACTTCAGGGCATGATTTTTATGCCAATCCGAGATTCTCACCGGATGGGAAGCAAATTGCTTTTCTGACGTGGGATTTTCCGAATATGCCCTGGGATGGAACAACTTTGTGGCTTGGGGATATCGATGAGCAGGGGGCTCTTCATAACTTGAAGGCCATTGCGGGAGGACCGGAAGAGTCTGTCTGTCAAGTGCAGTGGTCGCCGGAAGGGACTCTCCATTTTGTTTCTGATCGGACGGGTTTTTGGAATCTCTATCGATACCGAGGGGAAAAAGACGAGAATCTCTGTAAGAGAGAGGCGGAGTTTGGAGTTCCGGCGTGGGTTTTTGGCCGTCCTACTTATGCATTTTTAGAGGATGGGTCGATCCTCACTCTATACGTCGAGAAAGGAGTCGATCATCTGGGACGAATTGATCCGGAAAACAAAGAACTGCAGGAGTGCTCTCTTCCCTTCACCTCTATTAATAACCTCGTTGTCCACAGCGGCAAGGTTTACTTCTTTGGTGGGAGTCCGACGATTCCTTCGTCTCTCATTGGCTATGATCCAAACGAAAAGAGCTGGGAGGTAGTTAAAGCGAGCTGCACTCTTCCCGTCTCAGAGGAGTGGATCTCTCTTCCTGAAACCATCGAGTATCCATCGCTGGAGGGGAAGAAGGGATATGCTTTTTACTACCCACCAAAAAATCCTCATTACAAGGGGCTAGAGGGCGCAAAGCCCCCTCTCATTGTGAAGAGCCATGGGGGGCCTACATCGCGCAGTTACGGGGCGTTGATGCTTGAAGTGCAGTATTGGACGAGCCGCGGGTACGCCTTTGTCGATGTCAACTACGGCGGGAGCACGGGATATGGCCGTGAGTATTTTAAGAGGCTCGAGGGCAACTGGGGCATTGTCGATGTCGAAGATTGTATCAGCGCAGCGAAGAGCCTCGTTGATCGAGGGCTTGCTGATGGGAAAAGGCTTCTGATCCGAGGGGGGAGTGCTGGTGGATACACGACCTTAGCTGCTCTTGCGCATCATAATCTTTTTGCAGCGGGGACGAGCTATTACGGTGTGAGTGATCTTGAACTTCTCTACTCTGATGATCATAAGTTCGAATCTCGATATACGGATCGCCTTGTTGGGAGTTTCCCGGAGGAGATCGCTCTCATCAAAGAGCGTTCTCCGATTAACCATATCGAGAAGTTCTCAGCCCCTCTTTTGCTACTGCAAGGGGCAGAGGATAAAGTGGTTCCTCCAAGGCAGTCGGAAGCGATCTATGAGAAGTTCATCGAGAGGGGCATCCCCGTTGGGATGCTCATCTTCGAGGGTGAAGGGCATGGTTTCCGGATGGCTCCCAATATCAAGCGGGCACTTGATGCTGAGCTCTATTTCTATTCCGAGGTTCTCGGAATAGAGTTACCGGTTCCCTTCTCTGAACCACCTGTGCATATTGAGCAGTCGCCTAAAAATTAGCTCTTAGGGAGACTGGGAAGGGGGAAACCTCTCTCCCAGTTTGGCTTTGCTTGCTCAACTTCCGGGTATTCGGGGAGGCTGAGAGTGAGGAGTCCTCGCTGGTTCCATGTTTTTGTCGCTAAGACATCGGGATCGATGCTTGGAGTAATGAACTCCCCTTTGATGGGATCGTAGTAGCGCCCCCCAGTAAAATAAAGGCCGGTCTCTTCATCGAGTCGTTCACATTGGAAGCGCCAGGGATTTTTTGCTTTGGAATAGGAGATCTTTTGGTTCCAATAGTCGAAGACCTGGTCGACGCCTTCATCGCTGTAGGCGTAAGTCTCCATCAGCTTTCCCCGAAGAATAGAGTAGAGGTCTTGGACATTCCCTTCGAGATCGTGGATGGCGATGTAGGGGCGCCCTTCGAGTTCATAGGCGACTGCTTGGTCGCCGGGATTCACAAGATGAGGAGCACAGATTTTGAGTTGCTTGAGCCAGATCTCTTCTTCATCAATCGCTCCAATTTCTTTTTGGTCATCGTAGAGAAAAGAAAGGTGGAGGGACTCTGTCCACTCTCCATCTATCTTGTCTAGGATCCTTTTGCTCATTCTTCGATTCCAGATGTCGTAGGTGAAGAGGATCTTCTGGTAGGGCTTTACGACTTCGGTGATCCGACCAAGACCATCGTGATGATAGGTGTAATTTATGGGGTCTTTGGTGATATTTCTGTTCTTGTTTGAAGAGCTGTTTTCATCGGTTTGGTTTTGCATCCGGGTTTTTTTTGCGACAATGGTGAGGGTTGAATCCATCTCAAAAGAGAGTTCTCCGAACCCCTCGCTGAGCCGTTGCTTGGTTGGGAAACCAGCCATGTTGTACTGAATAAATCGATGGCGGTAGTTGAACCGTTCTTTGCTAGTGATTCTCTGGATCTCATCGAGGTATTTGGGGCCCCACTTATAGTAGATATTAGACTGATCGGGAAGGGTGAGTTTGATCCTCCTCCCCATATCGTCGTACTCACTAGTCAGTGCGTGACCATTGAGAAACTGCTCTTTAATGAGATTTCCCTTGGCATCGTACTCCCGAGATCCTGTCAGTTCATTGACATGATCGACCATCTTCGTCACTTCTCCCCGTTTATTGTATTCAAGGGAGTAGGATATGCTTCCGTCCGCTGTGGTGAGGGAGCTGAGCCTGCCAAAGGGATCGTATCCGAAGGTTGCTTCCTCTCCGCTTGGGAGCGTCAGGATTTCTTCAGACCTTCTCGCTTTGGTTATAGGCTTTTTTTTTTGATCTGAGAGGTGAACGCTCCGCCTTCTAGGTGGAGTGTCGACTCAATCACATCTCCATCGTCCGGATAGGAGTAGGTCACCTTGCTGATGACATTCCCTTCATGGTCTTCTTCTCTTTTTTCGATGACGCGGTTCAAGTGGTCATAAGCAAAGAAAGTGAGGAGAGTGCTTTTCTCAATCTTTGTGAGCCTACCGATGTCATCGTAATTGAAAAAAGTCTCGACTTGTTCATCACCTAAAAGGAAGATCTCCTTTGTCTTCCATCCTCGGTAGTCATATTCGAATTGGGTCTCTACTTTTTCGGCATCGACGTTAGCGAGTTGTAAGAAAGGGGTGAAAGCATTGCTCTCATGACTCAGAAAATTGCCATAGCTGTCATAGATGTTTTTCTCCAAAACTTGGCCAAAGAGATTGCGGATGAAGCAGGTCTGGAGTCCATTGGTATCCACATGAGAGAAGAGACTTCCATCCATGTAGTAACGAAAATGTTCTTGTGAGCCATCTATGTGGGTGATTTGCGTGACTTGTCCCCGCACATTAACCAAAACATCTCCATCAGACTGTTCTTGGCCCTCTTCTTTTGCAGGGCCATCGGTGGTTACCATGTTGATCACATATCCTTCTTTATCGAAGGTTTCTTTCCTGACTTCTCCATTTTCATAGGTGTACTCAGTTGTCGTGATGGGCAGTTCTTTCTGCGTGATGGGATCCCATCCATATGCTTTGATGCTCGTGGGTTGATAAGATCCCCCTTCAATCACTTCGATACGCCTAAATGTCACATCGTCAAGGGCATTTTCCTCTTGGTAAGAGCCGTCGTCGTAGATTTTCTTTTGAAGGACATTTTCTTCATCGTAGGCGAAGAAAAGGCGTTTCCAAACTCTCTCTGCATCGCCAACTAAGATCGCCGTCAAAAGATCCGATTCCCCGAGGTAGGTATACTTCGAGACCAAAGCATTGTCTTCGATCGTCATTGCGATGCGGTTCTTCTCGTCGTATTCCCTCTTAATGGTATAGGTGTCAGTATCGCCTAGACCTGTCAAATCCCCTGCGAGTGTTTCTTCGAGGACATTGCCCCTTTCATCGTAGGCGTAGGTGTAGGCCCAATCAAACGCACCTTCTGTGTTAAAGTGGGTTTTTTTCTCTAGTTCTCCCTTTGAGGTCCATTTGAGCGTATAGCTGTCCTCGAGCTTTTCATCTGCGTTGTAATTCTCCACTTTTTCCGGCAAGAGATCGGCGTTAAAATGAAATACCCGTTTGCTTCCATTCTCTTTTGTGAGAGTTGTTACCGTCTCGCGTCCATTTTTCCCACTTGAAAACTTTAGGGGAGATGTAGGCGAGGCTTGATTCTCGACTACGACTGTTTGTTCATCACTCGTTGTCAGTGTGCATCCTCCAGAAGCATCGTAAGCAAAGGCGCACCAAGCATAGGTTGTCTTTTGACTTGGGCTTTTCGTCTCGATTTTTTTCAATCGATGGGAGTAGTCGTAGGAGTAAACTCGAAAGCGGCCGTTGGGAAGTTCTTCACTCTTTAAATGAAAGAAGAGATCTCTGTCCTTGGTATAGGCCTTTCGGTAGGTGCGTCTTGTTCCGTCTGGTGTTGTGAGGACAAAAGTGAAGGCGTTGCTTCTCTTAAGAGCTTGATTTCCTAGGTTGGTTTTTGCGCTGAGGACACCCTTTGCAGTATTGGCAATTCCCTTAGGGAGCTCGAGGTTATATCGATTGCCTTTGGTAGAAGTATAGGTGAGCTCGCTGCCATCTTCTTCGCAGATGATGGCTGTTGGATAGATGTAGTTGGTCTTCTTCTTCTTCTTCTTCTTCTTTTCTTTTTTTGCATACACAGAGAGTTTGGTGTGGGGAGCAAATTCCCAACCGCTCTCTTTTTCCCCACCGGTGCGGGTCACATAGGTTGTTTTAATGGTTAGGGGTTCGACTCCATCGATGTGAAGGATCTCTTTTTGTCCGATGGCTTCTCCAGTAAGAGCATCGATCGTCCCTTCGACGCGGACGATAGGGTCACTTAAGGAAGGAGCTCCAATGAGTGTGGCAAAGAGTCCCACAAAGAAAAACGAGAGAGAGAGAATGGTTTTATTCATAGTTCACCTACAGCTTATGGTTTCTATTAGTGTGATGCATACGGATGGCAGTGTGCGAAAATGTTGAATATCCCTCAACACTTTTTGCACAGCGATTGAATTTGATCGTGTGAAAAGAGGGGACAAGCGGGTGAATTAAGGCAATTTGACGATAGAGATATAAGCAGCGGTGAGTGGGACATTACCATTAATAGTGATGCTTCCTAATGTGATTGGGGGTGTACCCGCAACGTACCGAAGCTCTATGGTATTCGACGGGAGGGTGAGCTCAACGATGGATGAAAGGCTGATCGTTGCAAACTCCGTCGGACGAAGAGGTGATTGCTTGACCGAAATGAGTCTTTGGTTCCCACTGACACTGCCGTTCACACGTAATCTAAAGTTTGCTGGTTTGGTAACGCCAGCAACTCCGAAGGTGATCTGATAAAAACCTGTATCGGCAATCGTTATGGTAGGGTTTGCAAGAGAGATTTTAGTCCCAGGAAGGGTTCCGGTGATGGTGTTAAAGGGGAAATCGGTGTTTAGAGCATTTAAAACAACAGGGCCTCTCCTAAAGATATAGGCAAAATCCGCAACCGGATCGGCTCCAGCTGGTCCTGTTGGGTCCAAGCCCGTCGTTCCAGTCGTTCCCTTGGGGCCGGTAGGCCCAGTGGGTCCCGTAGGGCCGGTGGCTCCCGTGGGTCCCGGCGCTCCCCTCATCCCTTTGGGCCCAGTGGGTCCTGTTGCTCCCGTCATACCGGTCGTTCCAGTGGCCCCTGTCGCTCCTCCTGTCGGTCCAGTGGCTCCGGAATCTCCTGTGGGACCTGTCGCCCCAGTTGCTCCTGCCTCCCCTTTTGCTCCCGTTGGACCGGTGGGACCGGTGGGACCTGTGGCTCCAGTAGATCCTCTGGGTCCCGTGGGTCCGGTAGGTCCAGTAGGTCCCTTTGGCCCATCGGGTCCTGTTGGGCCTTGCGCTCCAACCATTCCCGCCCCTGTGATGCCAGTCGGTCCCTTAGATCCTGTAGAGCCTTGAGCCCCCGTAGGCCCTATTGGGCTTGCGCCTGTCGGACCTGTTGTTCCTGTGGGTCCCATGGGACCGATTGCCCCTACGGGTCCTTCCGTGCCAATCGGTCCGGTTGGGCCGGTGCTGCCAGTCGGTCCTGTAGGTCCTGTAGTTCCTGTGGGGCCGGTAGGCCCTCTGATCCCTCCATCAGGCCCTGTAGGTCCTGTAGGTCCTCTGGGTCCAGTTGGGCCGATAGGACCGGTTGCCCCCGTAGGCCCTTCCTGTATCCGACATCTTGATGCTGTGAGGAGCGAGATCTTTGCTGGGCTTCTGAAGAGCGTTGATCTTTGCGAGGAGAGGGGGAGAAAGAGCATCTCTTCTCTCCTAATCTCTCCGCCTAGAGTTTGCTCTATCTGAGTGGCGGGAGCGGAATCATATGAGAAAAGGAGACTATTTGCTAGTGGAAGGGAGGAAAAAACGGCGATGAATAGAAGACTCTTGAAAAAAAGGAGGGGATTTCTGTTTTTCATTGTTGCACCGAGAGTTTAACCATCAAAGGAGGCAAATGGTTGCAGATTTTGCTGGAATTGTTTGTTAAAAGGGGACGACAGACAAAGTGAAAGGCCTCTTTGCAATAAGCAAATAGTTCGTTAAAGAGAAAAGATACGATCGATTTATCCACTCAGGCTCACCCGTATGATTGTCATATAGACTGGTACTCCTAAGGAAAGACGACCTGCAAAAACAACAGTGTGGAAGGTCGCTCCGAGCTGGAGAGAAAAGGAGTTGCCGGTGAATGTACTACTATTGACGATTGTCGATCCACCGATCAATGGGTATTGGGGTATCGAAACTTCAATAGGTGCAAAGATTCCGGCAGGAAAGGTCTGATTTACATCCTGTAAATATAGGTTGTTATCGACACTACTAGTAGTAGGATCAATATCGCTAATCCCATAGGTAACCTGATAGGTTCCTGGAGATTGCAGAGTGACTATGCCCGTAGCACCATTGTAGGAGATGCTTGACCCGGACGAAAGAGAATTTGTGAAAACTATGGGTGCAGGAGGTATACTAGTTATTCTAATGGGAGACTGCGAAGTGGGAAAAAATAGATGGAGATAATCGAAGGGACATGGACATCCGTCTGGGCCGATAGCACCCGTCTTGCCGGGTGGGCCAGGGTTACCAGTCATCCCTGTAGGGCCGGTGGGCCCTTTTGGTCCAGTAGGTCCTGTAGGAGAAATCCCTGGAAGGCCGGTCATTCCCGTGGGTCCCGTTGGCCCGGTAGGGCCCTTTGGACCTGTAGCTCCGGTGCTTCCTCTCGGCCCTGTAGGTCCTAGTCCTGTAGGACCTTGTGATCCTGTGGGGCCGGTATCTCCCTTTTCTCCTGCTGGCCCTATCGGACCAGTGTTGCCGGTAGCACCGGCTTCCCCTGTAGGTCCGGTAGGTCCCGTTGGACCGATGGCTCCTAGTGCACCCGTTGGACCTCTCTCCCCTGTGGATCCTTGTAGTCCAGTAGAGCCAGTGGGCCCTGTGGGCCCAATGGGCCCAGTAGCCCCTGTTGGACCAGTGGTTCCGGTAGGTCCGGTAGGTCCCGTTGGACCGACGGCCCCTTGTGCACCCGTAGGGCCGACGGGTCCTTGTAGTCCAGTAGGGCCAGTGGGTCCAGTAGGGCCTGTTGCACCCTTCATGCCAGTAGGCCCCGTGGGTCCCGTTGGACCGGTGACTCCCAGAGCCAATCCGGTGGGTCCTCTAGGTCCAGTAGGCCCCTGTGGTCCTGTTGTCCCTGTTGGTCCCGTGGGGCCGGGAAGGGGTGGGCGGCATCGACCCTTAGATTGGTTGATGAAATTCCTCCTTGCAGTGCGCGCGTAGGCGATGAAGGGAAGTTCTTGTTGCTCTTCTTCAAGGAGTGGAGGGGCAGTGAGAGCAGGTGCGGTATCAGTATTTGCGTAGGTGAGAGGGGAAAGAGCAAAAGAAAGGATGAGACTTGCCAATAAAAAGAAGGGATGTGGGTTTGTTTTTAGCTGAATACTGTTTTTCAATGCAGCTGATTCCTCTATGAACTGGGTTGCTCGCCTTTTCCTTGGAAATAGAGACTTAAGGTTGCTATGGGTCATTGTAGTACTAGTCCAACTTCCTTATATTCATAAAAATTGCCACTCCACTGGGAGGAGGCAAGCCGCTATCAAATGTAGGGGGAGAGGTGTCTCTTAGATCCAAAGTATGGGACATCATCGGAGCTAGGGTGACAATCAAAGATAAAAATCCTAAAGGGTCTGTTCCAGAAGGTCGCACAGGTAACATTGCAGAAACAATTTCGGGAACTGGTAATTGACCTATGGTATTGGGAAGAGCCGCTCCATCGACAAAGAGCTCTACAGTTTGAAGGGTTGTGACCGTATTATTCGGGTAGCCGACTCCAAAGATCACGTGATAGACGCCCGAGTCGGCGATCGTTACGGTATCTCGAGCAGCGTTAAGGGAAATATTCGAGCCAGGGGGTTTGATGATATCCACCTCACCGATGCTGAGTCCAAAGGGGATAGGTGCATTGGCTGCGACGGGGAAATTTCTAAATGAGGAGATGTAGGCGTAGTCGCCCCCGCAGTCCCCCGTGCAAGAGGCTGTGGGACCTGTCGGTCCTGTGGGCCCAGTTGGTCCAGTGGGTCCTGTGGGCCCAGTGGGTCCGGGATTTCCGATCATTCCGGTTGGACCAGTAGCGCCGGTGGATCCCGTAGGCCCTTTAGGTCCTGCTGTGAGCCCAGTCAGTCCGGTCGCGCCCTTCATGCCCGTTGCCCCTTTGGCTCCTGTCGGGCCAGTAGGTCCCGTCGGGCCGGTTGGCCCTTGGTCGCCTGTTGGCCCTATGTTCCCCGTAGGTCCGGTTGGTCCAGTGGGTCCCGTGGGCCCAGTCGGTCCGGTAGATCTCTGAGCTCCAATAGGACCGCTAGCCCCAGTATCCCCTGTGGGTCCAGTCCCTCCCGTTGGTCCAGTCGGTCCCTCAAGGCCAGTAGGGCCGGTTGCTCCTTGAGGTCCAGTTGGTCCAGTTGGTCCGGTCGGTCCTGTTGGCCCTTTGTTTCCAGAAGGCCCTGTAGGACCGGTAGTCCCTCGCGCTCCTTGTTCTCCTGTAGGGCCAGTCTCTCCCGTAGGTCCCGTAGGGCCCGTTTCACCTTTTGCTCCTGGAGGACCCTGGGAGTTTGGTCCTATTGGGCCCGTTGGGCCGGTGGTCCCATCAGGGGGGGCGGTAGGTCCTTGAGGCCCTGTAGGCCCTGTCGGACCGGTGAGACCGGTAGCACCCTGAGCTCCGGTGGCACCAGTAGGACCTGGTCTGCACCTTTGGTTTTGGTTGCGAGTTTGAGAAAGCCCTGGTTTCTTCTGAAAAGGGTACCTCGCAAAAAGAGGTCGATCTTTTGCCGATGCGTAGGTGCTCACAGGGGTAAGGCCTGAGATGAGGAAGAGCAAAAAGAAAATCTTGAAGTAATGTGTAGAGAAGCCGCGGGTCATCGTTTTACAAATAGTTCCTCTGTTGCCTAAACAATAAAGCTAGGCTTGAACGGAGTCAAGATTTTTTTTTGCGAAAAATGTTTCGGAGCGGTGGGGGATTTATTCAGAAGAGGGGGACTCTTTTTGATCATCGAAATATTTGTCGTCGATGATGGGAAGGGGAGAGTTTTTTGAGCGGGGGACGGCGGTGAAGCCGCATCCTTTGAGACGGCGGGGGTAGCCAAAGCTCGAGATGACTGGCCATTTTCTGCAGACCATGGGTCTTAAAAGATGGTGCTTGCAGGAGCCATCTTTTTTTAGGTAGCGGCATCCCATGACGAGTACTTTGTGTCCTTCGTTCTCGTAGTCTTCTTGTGAGCGGTTGTAAAAGCCGAGGAACTGTGTGTTCCAGAGGGTGAAGACCCAGCCGAAAAAACCTTTGGGTTTACGGATCAAGATGTAGTGACAGCAGTTGCCCCGTTTTTTGCATTGGCCTACTTGTTTGTAGGGAGGACGAATGAGGAGGTGGGCGATTTTTTGCATGGCCGCATCGAGGAGGACGAAGGGAAGGAAGAAGAGACGAACGGGCCAGCGGAGCCAGCCGGGGATCCATTGCTTGGGGATCCCATCTTTTGGGTCTTTGGGGGGAGCGGTGGCATCGCCTGCTTTAAAAACGAGATCTTCAAGATTCACATTACTACCTTCATGGGGGTTTATTTTATAATGGGCGGGCTCTATACATCAAGGTATGAAATATATTCGAAATTTCGAGCATCTTAGGAAACGGGATGTCCCCAGAGTTGGAGGGAAAAACGCCTCTCTTGGGGAGATGATCCGTTCACTCGGAAAGCTGGGAGTGGCTGTGCCGGGGGGATTTGCGACCACGGCGACTGGATACTTTGCCTTCTTAGACTACAATGATCTCCGTCCCTTAATCAAAAAAGAAATTGCTTCGCTCAAGAAGGGGGCGGCGTTAGGCAGGGTGGGGAAGAGGATTCGCACGGCCATTTTGAAAGGGGTGCTCCCAAAGGCCTTGGAAGTGGAAATCTCTCTTGCCTATAGTCATCTTTCTAGAAGCAATCGGAAGAAGGAGCTCGATGTTGCGGTGCGCAGTAGCGGGACGGCTGAAGACCTTCCCGAGGCGAGTTTTGCGGGGCAACAGGAAAGCTTCCTCAATGTAGTGGGGAAGAAGGCCCTTCTTAAGGCCTGTATCGAGTGCTATGCCTCTTTGTTTACCGATCGGGCGATCGCCTATCGGGAGGAGAAGGGGTTTTCTCATACGGATATCGCTCTGTCGATTGGGGTGCAGAAGATGGTGCGGGCCGATCATGGAAGCTCAGGGGTTCTTTTTACGCTTGATCCGGAGACCGGTTTTCGGGATGTGGTGGTGATCAACGCGGCTTTTGGTTTGGGAGAGAATGTCGTCCAAGGGGCGATTGAGCCCGACCAATATATGGTTTTTAAGCCACTCTTGAAAGAGGGGTGCTCACCGATCATTGAAAAGACTTTGGGCAAGAAAGAGCTTCGGATGGTGTATGGGAAATGGGGGGTGAAGAACCTAAAGACGACAGCGAGTGAGCGGGGAAAATTCGCATTGAAGGAGGAGCACATCCTGTTGCTTGCTAAGTGGGGAGTGTTGATTGAGAAGCATTATAAGTGCCCAATGGATATTGAGTGGGCCTTTGATGGGAGGAGTAAGAAGCTCTATATCGTGCAGGCCCGCCCCGAGACGGTTCAGTCGCAGAAAAAAGGCCATGTGTTTGAAACATATTCTTTGAAAAAGAAGGGAAAAGTTCTGATCAAAGGGAGAGCGATTGGGAGCGCAATCACAGCGGGCAATGTCCAGGTGATCGAGTCGGTATCCAAGATCGGACTCTTCAAGCCGGGATCAATCCTTGTGACCAAGGTCACCTCTCCTGACTGGGTACCGATCATGAAGCAGGCGTCGGGGATCGTGACGGACCATGGAGGACGCACCTCCCATGCGGCAATTGTGAGTCGAGAGCTTGGGTTGCCAGCGATTGTGGGGACAGAAGAGGGGACGAAAAAACTTAAGAGCGGTAAGGGGGTTACTCTCTCATGCGCCGAAGGGGAGATGGGAGTGATCTACGAAGGGATCCTTCCATTTGAGACTCAGGAAGTCGATATTGAGAAGCTCCCTAAGTTGAAGACAGATCTCATGCTCAACATGGCAAGTCCAGAGCAGGCATTGCGGTGGTGGTATCTTCCGGTGAAGGGAGTTGGGCTCGCGCGGATGGAATTCATCATCAGCAACCAGATCAAGATCCACCCAATGGCCCTTGTCCACTTTAGGAAGATCAAAGAGGAGCGGGTAAGGGCGAAAATTGAAGCGATCACAAAACAGAGCAAAAGCAAGAAGGATCATTTTATCGATACGTTGGCTCGGGGGATCGGGAAAATCGCAGCGCCGGTCTATCCCTATCCGGTGATCGTTCGGATGAGTGATTTCAAAACCAATGAGTATGCCAACTTGATTGGGGGGAAGGGGTTTGAGCCGAAAGAGGAGAACCCGATGCTCGGTTTTCGAGGAGCGTGTCGCTATTACAGTCCTCGCTATCGGGAAGGGTTTGCTCTTGAGTGTGCAGCCATACGGAAGGTGAGGGAGGAGCTCGGCTTTGAGAATGTTCTGGTGATGATTCCCTTTTGTCGAACGGTTGAAGAGGCCGACAAGGTCCTTGCTGTGTTGGAGGAAGAGGGACTGGTCAGGGGAGAGAAGGGTCTTGAGGTCTATGTTATGTGTGAGGTTCCCTCTAATGTGATACTAGCGGAAGAGTTTGCGAAGCGCTTTGATGGGTTTTCGATTGGGTCAAATGACCTGACACAGCTTGTGCTGGGGGTAGATCGGGATGCAGAGGGGCTTGCAACTCTTTTTGATGAGCGGAATCCTGCGGTTAAAGAGATGATCCGAGAGGTGATCAAGAAGGCTAAGGCATCAGGAACAAAGATCGGGATCTGCGGCCAGGCGCCGAGTGACTTTCCCGGCTTTGCCCGTTTCCTAATCGAAGAAGGAATCGATTCGATTTCTCTAAACCCCGACAGTGTGATCGATGTACTCACCAGTATTTAAGGCGCGCCACCACCACCACTTGTGCGGTAGCGATCTTCACGAGCATGGGGCATTGGTCCGAAGTAGTTGATCGCGAAGACTGCGCTGTAAAAGCGGGAGCTGTTTTTTCCTGCGAGGGTAAACCAAGCCCCTCCAATCATTCCTAGCCCCTCGCTAAAGTTGTACTCGATAGCAGGAGCGATGCTGAATTGAAAAGAGGCAGGGGCTCCAACGCTTGCTTTAGAGCCATTAGGTAGGGTTCCATTCTTTCCAGAAAAAAGGGTTTTGTAGGTGTAGGTACTAAAGGTGTCGAAGGCGAGCGCCCAGTTCTGCGTGAGGTTGTATTCAAGGGCTGCGAGGACAGACATACAGTGTCCCGGCTTCACAGTGCCTTTGGTGTTCGGGGCCCCGCCGTAGGCATTGACACCTCGGACAGAGACATTGGTGGGGAGTTTGTAGAGGCCATTGAGGCGGGCTGAAAGGAAGTGGATCCCACTTATTTGGAAGAGGTGCGTGATCGCAAATCCCAGCGTAGTCACGTAGGATCCGCCGCCGCCGATGTCTGTACCGAGTTTTTCTGGGTCTCGCCGCTCATATTTGCCGAGGGGGAATTTCTCCTGGACGTAGAACTTAATTCCTGGGAGCTCGTTGTCTCTTGTATCTTCGAGGACTTGGTAGCTGACCTGCGTGGTGAAGTCATTGACGACGAGCGTTGAGACTCCTTGCGTCTGATTCCAGCTAGCTGAAGGGCCGATGACGAAATCCATCTTTCTAGTTAGACCGAAAAAAATGGGAAACTGGAAATTAGCCGTGTAGATGGTGGGAATTGATTTTGCGTGCCAGCCGCTGTCGTATGTGGCATCGGTGATCGTCACAAACGTATAGGGCTCAACGTTGATGTACCCTTTAGGGACTACGTGACCAGAGGGAGTGAGAAGTGGGCCCGTGAACCAAGGGTCAGGGAGAAGTTCTACCTTGGGAGACGACTTTGGTAAGGGGGGATCGTAGATCTCACCTATTGCATACGCCCCACTACAAGTGAGAGCGCTAGCGGCAATCACTGCAGTGAGGCTTTTTTTCATCACCATCCAAAGATTTCAGGGATCACTTCAAGGACCAGTTCCAATACGATGAAAAGGATGAGAATTGACAGAAAGAGACGTCCACCACGGATCTGTTGCCCTGTCGTGTGTCCCTTTTTATATCGCCCGATCCAAACCATCAGAGGGGGATAAACGCCAAAGAGGATAGCGCAGCTGATCCCGCCGGCATACTTGAGAGCGTTTAGGAAGATATCAGGGTTGTACATCGAGATGATCATCGGTGGGATAAAGACTGCAAGGCAGAGAACCCCTTTGCGAAGGCCCACTTTTTTCACTTTGAGGCCATCGGCTAAAAAGTCGAGGAAGGCAAGGGAAAGAGCGATATACGAGGCGGTCATTGTGAAAAAGGCAAATGCCTTACCGATACCGACGACAGCTTGGCTTCCGACGAAATGTTTAAGAGGGGCGACGGCTGTCTCGCCTCTTGATGCAGCATCGAGAAGGCCGTTGGCCCCTTCAATAGGGATGATGCCTAAAATGAGGACTTGCCAGATGATGTAGACAACAAGGGGGATTGATGTCCCGATGAGTATCGACTTGCGCACCTGCTTGTAGTTTCCTTTCATATAGGTCACGAGTGTGGGAACGATCACCTGGAAGGTGAAGGCGGTGAAGAGGATTGGGATGGCGATCCAGGCTTTGCTCCAGTCTTGATGGGTCAACTTCTGGAAGTCGACATACTTATAGGAGACGATGATAAAGAAAAGGTAAGAGATCATGACTCCAGAGAACATGAGGACATTGATCCGATCAACGATGCGCGTACCGAGATAGACGATTGGAGAGAATAGAATAGTATAGAAAATCATTGACGGTACGAGGCCTAGGCCTCCAGAGAGGATCCCACTGGTGATCGCACCACCACCGGCGATATGGGCAATCATCACCGCTTCGAAGAGGAAAAGGTAGATGAACCAGCAGAGGATTTTCCCCGTCTTGCCGAGGTAGCGACCCGCCATGCTGATGAGGTTAGAGTCGGGGGGCATCCAGCTGCATACTTCGAGGAGGAGGAGTCCAGTGCAAAGCATAAAGGCCCAGCAGGCTAGATAGACGGTGATCGAGGGGAGAAATCCCCCAGGACCAGTCGCTATAGGAAGAGCTAGCATTCCCACACCGATAGTCGTCCCAGCGATGAGTAATGCTCCGCCAGCTACACGGCTTTTTGGATTGAATAGGCTCATAATCTACCACCAAATTTTTTGAGATACGTGAAAATACCTTAAATAAGGTAATATGAGGGGCAAAAAAAAACAAGAAAATGATCGCTGTATCCAAGCAGAAAATCGCAGGAGTTCTTCAGATAAAGCCTACAGTACATGAGGATGAACGGGGTTTTTTTGCTGAAACCTACCGAGAGGAGCTCTATGGAAGAGAGGGAATTCTTCCTACCTTTGTTCAGGATAACCATTCCTTTTCTAAAAAGGGGACTCTGCGGGGGATGCACTTCCAGTCGAGTCCAGGGCAGGCTAAGTTGGTCACGGTGATTGTCGGAACGATCTATGATGTCTTTGTTGACCTGAGGCCAGAGTCTCCCACTTTTCTGCAATGGGAAGGGGTCATGCTCGATGCAGGTTCTCACGAGCAGCTCTACATCCCTATTGGCTTTGCCCATGGCTTTGCAGCTATGACCGACGCCCACGTTCACTACAAGGTGAGCGCTCCCTTTGATCCAGAGACAGAAAGGACTTTCTCTTACGCCGACGCGCAGGTGGGGATCGAGTGGCCTGTTGACAACCCGATTCTCTCAGAAAAAGACCGATTGGCTCCATCCATTAGGGAGGTCCTATCATGAAAGTGTGGATCCTTGGAAGTGGAGGACAGATGGGGCGGGCGATGATCGATGCCTGTCAGGTTTTGAAAATACCCTTTGTCGCTTCCAAGCGCTGTGATCTCGATATCACCGATCTGGAGCAAGTCAAACGAATGGGGAGCAGCGGGGGATTTACCCACATGATCAACTGCGCAGCATTCACCGATGTTGATGGAGCAGAAGAGAAGAGCAAAGAAGCTTACGGTGTTAACGCTCTTGGCCCTGAGAATCTGGGTATTGTGGGAAGAGAGTGTGGGATTAGCGTGGTTCATATCTCGACCGACTACCTGTTTAATGGAGAGAAGAGGAGCCCTTATCTCGAGGGAGATAGACCAGCCCCTTTAAATGTCTATGGGAAGAGCAAGTGGGAGGGAGAAGAGAGACTTCTGAGCGAACTTTCCACAGCCTGTATTGTCCGGACCTCTTGGGTCTTTGGCAACAATGGAAAAAACTTCATCTCATCGGCCCTCTCCCTTCTTAGAAAGGAGGAGCACGTCCAAGCGGCAGATGATCAGATCAATAGAGCTACCTATAACAGGGATCTCGCCCATGCCCTACTCGATCTCTCTTTCCATAGCGGAATCTTTCATTTTGCCAACCACACACCCTTAAGCAGGTATGCGATCTTGCAAGATTTTTTTGAAGAGGCAAAAGAAAGGGGACTTCCCTTGCGCTGTCAGAAGATTACTCCTGTTTTGGCCGACTCCTTCCCCACTCGATCTCCTCGCCCTTCCTACTCCGTTTTGAGTACGGAGAAAATCGAGCGAGTTCTCGGAAGAAAACCCCGTTTATGGAAAACCGTTCTAGCAGAGTACTTTGACTATGTCCAACCCAACCATTAGCCGCCTTCTAGTTACCGGAGGGGCAGGCTTCATCGGCTCAGCATTCATCCGCTACCTCCTAGAGAAGGTTCCCCATATTGAAAAAGTGGTGAACCTCGATCTCCTTACCTATGCGGGCAACCTTGATAACCTCTCTTCTGTCTCCTCAGACCCCCGCTATGCATTTGTTCATGGGGACATTCTCAATAGCCCCCTTGCCGAGCAGCAGATCCGCACTCATGAGATTGAAGCAATCGTCCACTTCGCTGCAGAGAGTCACGTTGACAGGAGCATAGAAAATCCCAGAGCATTCTACCGGACGAATGTGGAGGGGACCCTCTCCTTGCTTGAGGTCCTACGTCGGTTTCCTGATCTCCATTTTCATCATGTTTCCACTGATGAGGTCTATGGGTCAGTTGAAGAGGGAACCTTCACTGAAGAATCTCTCTATCAGCCCAACTCACCCTATGCAGCTTCCAAGGCAGCTTCCGATCATTTTGTTCGGGCCTATGCCAACACCTACGGCCTCTCTGTCACCCTCTCTCACAGTAGTAATAACTACGGCCCCTGTCAGTTTGCTGAGAAGTTCATCCCTAGGATGATCACCGGATGTCTCAAAGAGGAGCCCCTTCCCGTTTATGGCAAAGGGATCAATGTTCGCGACTGGATCTATGTCGAAGACCACGTGGAGGCGATTTGGCTCATTGTCGAGAATGGTCAGCGAGGCCAGACCTACAACATCGGTGGAAAGAAAGAACTCCGCAACATCGATCTTCTCAAGATGCTTATTAAAAGAGTCGCCCATGCCAAAGGGCATCAACCTGAAAAATACCATTCGCTCATCACTTTCGTGGAAGATCGACCTGGGCATGATCTGCGCTATTCCCTCCAGTGCGAGAAAATAGAAAAAGAGCTCGGTTGGGAAGCGAGCCACCCCTTTGAACTCGGCCTTGAGAAGACGATCGCCTGGTACTTGGAGCATTCTCATGTCGAAGTGTAAGATTCTTTGCGTTATCCCCGCAAGACTCGAGTCGTCTCGTTTGCCGCGCAAGATGCTCGCTGACCTTCAAGGTAAGCCCCTTTTGCAGAGAACCTATGAGTCTGCAAAAGCTGTTCCCCTTTTTGACGATGTAGTGGTAGCAGTTGACTGCCGAGAGCTCTATGACAAAGTGATTGCCTTTGGGGGAAGACCCCTACTCACTTCAGCAACTTGTGCTTCGGGCACGGAAAGGCTCATCGAACTCCACGGTTCCAAAACACTGCAAGCTGATATTTGGGTCAACTGGCAAGGGGATGAGCCCTTCATCAACAAAGAGGCAATTGGAGAACTTTTACAGAGCTGTGATAACCCAGAAGAAGAGATTTGGACCTTGAAGCGGCTCATTGAAAAACCAGAAGAGATCGCCTCTCCCGATGTAGTCAAAGTGGTGTGTGATCAGAAGGGGAATGCCCTCTATTTCTCACGGAGTCCTATTCCTCACTTGCTTAGGGAAGCCAAGGTCTACAAACACGTCGGTTTGTATGGTTATTCTAGCTCTGCTTTAGAAAAGATTGGGTCTCTCACTCCCACGGAGATCGAGAAGGCGGAGTCTCTGGAGCAGCTCCGATTTCTCTATCACGGTCTTTCGATCCGCGTTCATGAGACATCGCAAAATGTACTTGGAGTTGACACTGAAGAAGAGCTTCTTCTAGCGAAAGGCCTCTACTTCTCGTAGCTTTCTTAACTTGACTTCTCCCTGCATCAAACCTTTACTGGAATCGGTCAAATTGATCAGCTTGATTTTTGTTCCTCTATCGAGGAAGAAATCACTGAGAGATTTACGAACACTCTCTGCTTTTAGAGATGTTGTTGATCCTTCCAATAGATAATCCCTTCCCAAGAGAGGACTGCAGATCAAAGCAGCCTCTCCTTCTCCTTTCATGGCAGCAGTATAGGAGATCTCGTAGTAACCAGGCTCTGCTATCTCAACTTCCCCTGATGTGTCACATGCGAGGGAATTTTCTCCTGTCAGTTTCATGACTCCGGGATTGAGCGGGTCAAACTGATTGATGAAAGGAGAGGAGAGCTCGGCGATTTTCTTGATTGACAGGTATGCGGTGACTCCCTCGGCAAGACCCAAGCTCTGTGTATTAGCTTCCAAAACTAGAGTGTTACTCGAGGTATCTACAATGTATAATCGATGGGGGAAGTTATCGGTATACCTCTTCATAAAACTGATTGAGCAAGACTGATTGTCTCCAGAGGTATTGATGATTGAGTTCTGGTAAACGATGCCGTCCGAGTCAGACCCGGTTGGAAAGAAGTCAAAAATACCTATTGGGCCTCCACTCCCTCTATAGGAGACAAAGTAGGAAATCTCATAGTATCCCGGTGTTAGAATGTTGAAGGCTGTAATATAGCCATCACTATCGAGATGGAAAGAGATGTCTTTCCCAATGAGCAATATATCCGGGTTGGAAGGCTTACCAAGGGTAGCCCACCATGTACCTGAAAAATCACCTAACATAATAAGAGTTTGAGTAGCTGTGGAAAAAGCACAAGCAAAAGAGCATGGTCCGCAGGGCCCCGTCGGACCCGTAGCTCCTGTAGTACCTTTCATGCCAGTTACGCCAGTGGCACCCTTCATTCCCGTTGGCCCAATCGGACCAGTTGGGCCGGTCGCTCCATTAGCCCCTGTTGGTCCCCTTTCTCCTTTCATACCGGTGGGCCCAGGCGCACCCTTCATTCCCGTTGATCCTATCGGGCCGGTCGGACCGGTCGCTCCATCGGCT
>SDBU01000450.1_pt1 | contig 57529 bp, 75 predicted proteins | sample 2277071 | NCBI WGS metagenome assembly SDBU01 (sample SAMN10397929, study PRJNA504765) | marine sediment metagenome | isolation source: marine sediment core GS08_GC12, 126 cmbsf | place: Arctic Ocean: Gakkel Ridge, Loki's castle | collected 2008 | reverse complement strand
CTTTTACGATCATTGCTGCTGAAGCGAGTGTGAGCATTCGATCCACCTATCCTTGTCATTTGCCCGTAGAATCCGGTGTAGATGATACATGCCCGCTTGCGGGAACGCTAGGCCCGTCTGGACAACTTTATGAGAGTTCGTGTGCCATAGAGTGCTCTGCCGCGTCCCTGCGATCATCGCGTGACCTGGACCACCATATTTACTGCCACAGATCAGGATATCCCCCGGCTCCACTTCGTTGCCTCGAAGAGCCGTGTGGTCTGGATACAACTGCATGATCGTGCGGAAGCCGCCACTGGCCGCTTCTCGTGAATGAAAGGCAATGTCATCATTCAGGACTGCGATAGTTTTGTAGGGCTGCTGATACATTTCATCCAGGACGCCGCAGACGAATCTTACACAGTCAACAGCCATGCTTTTACACTGCTGACCGAGACCGTAGGGAGTTCCCTTCCAGCTTTGAAGTACACTTTCTAGGCGAGCCGTGATTTTCTGGACTAGTCCGGCATTTAGTTCGCGGTGTTCAATTTCTTGCCAGATTAGATTAGTGATGAGGTAGTGTGCGCTCATCCGGATGTCTCGTAGTTCGGGTTGTAGGGGAGCATGGCGAAACCAACACCATTGAACCGTTCTTCGTTATCGTGAATGTCGCGGCACGTTTCGATGGTCTTGTCACATCCTGCCACGACCGTCACAGCTTCTCCTACCCATTCGAGCGGCGGCGGTTTTGTCACCTGGAATGTGTCACCTGCATCCCAATCTCTGATTGTGATCCGCAGCCCGTTGCGTTTTATGTAGCCGCGATGAAACTCACGAGGGAAAAATGTTGTCGGTGGGTTGCCTGTGTCCGGCGCAGCGTCGAGCACGACTTGAAAGCCTGTGATGGAATTCACGGTGCCTGCAAATGTGCGAGCTACGACATCGCAAGGTTCCTGAGTGAAGATCCATGGGCACTGATGCGTAGCGACGACACCCATCGGGATATCGATCTTACCTTTCCAGGTGCGGGCTTCGATCTGGATCTGATTCTGCCTGCCACGGAAGTTGTCGGAGACCTTGGATACGCGACCACTGAACAGTTTGATCTCATCGTCGCCACCATCCACAGATGCGATGAGTTCCCAGATCTCTAGGAAGATCGGACTGTGGGGATCACCGTTCGAGATGGCGTCAAAGAACGGGTCACTGGTCTTGTCAAGCTTAATCTTCACCGGCTTTTCATCGAACACGCCAGTGAACATATCAATAATGACTTCCATGTCCGGCTTTGCCAGGAAGACACCATCGGTTCCCGTGACATCTCCAGCCACGTTTGCGAACCTGAGCACAGTGGGCGCAGCGGGATCACCGAAGGTGAACTTCACCAACGTGAATGAGCTTTTATTTGATTGGTCAATCGCACTCATATATTCGGCACCGTCACTTCCTTTTCTTGCAGTACTTCTTTGAATCGTAACTGAACACCCATGAGTTCGTCAGTTGTCCACTTCTCAGTGATTTTATCGTTAGAGAAGCGAACTTTGTGACCACTCGCAATGCGAACGTATGGCTCGCCGACATCAACTTGGGCCACGTTGGAAAAATTGATCTTCCAGTTGGGACCATCAACCACCACGGTAGTGACGATTCCGATGCCTATGAATGCAAGATTCTGTTCGACCAATACGAAGTCGAGAAAATCTTGTAAGTTTTCTAGTCTTCCGTTTTGTGCCACTGTGACGAAAGCACCCGATGGTGGGTTGGCGGTTGCGGGTTCCAATGAACTTAGATGATCGGGAAACCAGAATTGTTGCAGCCTACCTTGCGCCCAATCGAAGAATTTGATAAATTGAAAGGCTTCATCCGGCTCAGACAGAATAGAGAATTCAAATGCGAATCGCGCCCGGTCGCCTTTCGTGAATACAATCACGCCGCGACCAGATGAGAATTTGTTGCCGTCACGTTTGATGGAACTCGCCACAGCATTTACGTAGTTTACAGGGATGTCGAAGATGGGTCTGTCATCGCCACCGCTGCCGGATGGGAAGGTACGAAACTCCGTAGGCACGACCGTTGTTAGACGAGGTAAAGCTGAAACACCAGTGGCTTCTACAGCTTTGAATCCTATCTCGCCGTGGAAGTCAGTGAACAGCTTGAGACGCTGTGCTTCCACGTGGATTTGAGCGTCGATGCACGGCATGATCGTGTCACCGGCAATGTACTCAGCATCTCCGAGGGCTTCGTTCACTTCGATGAACGCAGGATCAATTACTGCTATGGTCAAGTATTGCACAGCAGAAACATTGGCGTTGTCCCGACCTTTGAAGATGACAATCCGTGCGCCGACAAACCATCTACCGTGTGACGTATCGACCGGGATCTTATCGGTTGCGGATTCAGTATCGCCCGTTACGAGAGTCTGATCCTGGAACAAGGGGATTGGCATTATATCGTTCGCGTGACGCAAAAGATCCTGCTGGATCTGGGCTGATTGAACGCGGTCCATGCCGCTCATCGTGACCCGAAGTGTCCGGCGCGGGCGCAGCAGTAGACCTCTACGAGCTTCCGCTGATGTGTCGGCATTCGTGATGTCGGTGGAGAAACTCGTATCCATCTGGATCTGCGTGCGCCAGTTACCAAGCAGGAAGTTCGGCAACGGGACAGGCAAAGCCTTCGGTGTGACAGTGATGGTGATCGCAGCCATGCTACCCCGGTAACTGGTCCGCAGATGAGATGACCGTGTTGTTCTCGCGCATGAAATCGAGCAACTCTTCGCTGCCGCCATCGATGAGACGCCGCATGGTCTGCGGGCCTGCAACGAGAGTCGGGAGTATCTGAATAGGTTGGTCTTCCTGCTGCTCTGTTGCTCGGTCCTCGTTGGCCTGCTGTGCTGCGAGGGTCTCGCTGATAAGCCCGCCTTCCTGGAAGCCTTGCCCGCTGTGTCTACGTGAGTGCCGCCCTCTGACGCCCACAAGCGATCTGAGAGCCGTGGGGTTGATGAGACCCCGATTGATAGCGGACATGACAGAATCACCGTATTTGGCCGCTGACGCCCTGCGGATCACCCACTCACCGGCAGACGCCCAGATTGGTACTTTATCGGTCGGTGGGAGCCCCGTAGGGCGTGCGGAAGGCTTCGCGGGTGTGTTCGGGACGCCGCCACCGTCAAATCCCTTAGCGTCTCCCCATGGCCCGACATTGCCACCGCGGGAGAATGAGGGCACTCTGCGGCCCTGTGCTGCTCCTATCGCTGCCGCAGAGCCCGTGCCACCGAATGCCCGCAGGATCGCAATCTGGATCGTGAGCGCAAGGATCTGCTTGGCGATGTCCTGGAAGAAGCGAGCGAAGCGTTCCTTTAGGTTGACATCTTTCGTCGGATCGAAGGCATCCACAATCGCCTGCGATGCGAAGTCAGAGAATTTCTGAATGATCGGCACGCCGATAGTTTCTAATCTTCTGAGGGATTCATCTATGGCGTTGCTCAACTGTTCTGTGAATGACGGGACGCCTAGATCGAGAGCTTTCCGCCGAGCCTTTTCCAACTCTTCGGTCTTTACCCTTTGCCTCTCGGTCAGTATGAGATTTTCTTCTTTGCTTAAGTTGATGAATTTTTCTGTCTCGTCGATTGCCCTCAAGGCTTTGAGCACTCGGTCTGTTTCTACCAGCAAGTCTTCTGTGACTTCTACGACTGCTTTCGAGCCGTCAAGACCCTTGGCTTTTTCTTCGTTGAGTGTCTCTTCCAGTATTGCTCGCTGACTTGTCAGTAGTGCGATGTTCTCGGACGCGAAGAGATCCTGATTTACAAGGCTGCTGGCTTTGATACTGTTTTCGAGATCCAGCAGTGTTTGCTCATTTGACGCAATTTGCAAAGCTGCTTTTTCTCTACGGATATCATTCTCTTGTGTCAGCAGAGTGATCCGATTTTGGATGGCTAGGGCTTCCTGAGCGAAGCGAGGCAACTCCGAATCAGCTAACGCGCCACGCTCGGCTGCAAGCTCTGCTCGACCTGTCCGGATGGCTTCGGTACTTTCAAGCGCAAGTCTCTGCGCGACAAGTGCGAGACGATCATTTTCAGTGTCCCTTGCCCGTCGATCCAATTCAAGTATGTCGGCAGCGATGGCACGACGACGTTCTTGGAGCACGATTTCGTTGCCTTCGTTGAGCACTCGATCTTCGATGATCTTCTGGATTTCTTCCTGAGATTCCTTCGTCTCATTGATTCGATTCAGTATGTTGGTTAGACCGTCCTGCTCCAACTCCAACAGCCGTAGCCGATTTTGGGCACCCGCTTCCTGCTTTTCTGAGAGTTCGATCTGTTCCTGTATCGCCGCTTTCTCATCCTCTGCGGCGTTCTTCAGCTTGAGTCTAGTCACGACAACTCGACTCTCGGCCTCTGCAAGTTTTCTGCGAGCAGCCAGAATTTCCTTATTGTTAGCGACGGTTTCCTTAATGAGTTGCTGATTGCCCACGCTGGCTCTGTTAAACAGCCGTTGGTTTCTGATGCGGTTAAGTTCCAGGGTTTGTAGCTCGCGCTGTGTATCCTGCTCCTGCGTGGCGAGCTTCAAACCTTTTTCTCGTAGGGAGATCAGAGTCTCAAACTGGATGGTCCTCAACTCTAATGCGCCACCACCTAAGCCGATTGTTTCGTCAGAGAATCTCAGAGCATCGGCGGCTTTCTGAGCATCAGCAGTGAGTTCCTTTAGGATCGCCGCCTGCGCTGTCAATGGCTGTCGCGAGCGGTCGATGATGCCGGGAATCTCGCCCAACGTGGTTCGTAGATCAGCGGCCTTGTCGCGGCTCTCTTCAATTGCTTCATCTTTCTGACGGGCGAGTTCTAGGTCTGCTGCTCTCAAAGCTGCCTTACGTTCTCGATCTCTCAGAAGGATTTGTTTTTCTAATTTGAGGATGCTTTTGTCAGCGAGGTCATTCAGTTCTTTCTGTGCTGCAATCGTATCCTTAAGAATACTAGCCGCAGTATCGGAGACTGTCGCAAAGAGGGACAAGACCCCGTTGCCAATAGTAAATAGTATGTTGGCTATGGACTTGAAGACAAAGACGCTCAAGATGAGAAGAGCATCAAATAAGTTTGAGACGCTTGCTGTGATCTGGATGATGAGCCGTTTGAATGCTGTAGTTACTGCTGCCGCAACTATGCGAATGAATGACGCGAAGCCAACCTTGGCACCGATGATGTTTTCTACTACTTGCTTGAAGGCGAGGACCAATAATATGACGGCTGCACGCCCTGCTGCTATGCGTCCTGCGACTGTCGTGAGCGAACCAATCGTAAGAAAGATGGCCGCGCCGATGGCTTTGAATGCGCCTAGCACTACCAGTGCCCCCGCTGCCAAGAGGCCCACTACGGTCACAAATCTCACTAGCTGCTTGATACCTTCAGCAATGATATCTCCACCAAAGATCTCGTTCAACCCGAGGTCTTTAAGTAACTCTCCGAGGGCTTGAACTGCTTTACGAATATCGTTAAAGCCAGCCAGGACGCCTGCGATCACTGGTGTGAAGACTGCTGAGATTATGTTGATGGTTTGACCGATGGCCTGAGCGAGCCCTTCCAGTCCACCGAGACCCTGATCTGAGATCAGTTCACGTGCTCGCGCCACAGCAGCCTGCAATCCGTCAGCGATGGCACGCACGACAGCCACGGCTCCTGGATTGGGCTCAAGAGCATCCCCGATGTTGGTCTGAACTACTAGATCGAGAGTGTCTTTGAGCAGTCCTTTCAATTCGTTGAAGAATTCTAAACCACCAGACTCAAACAAGAGCAAGATGGAGTCTTGTACGTTTGTCAGCAGTGCGTTGAAAGTTTTGAGGGCCTCTTCACCGGCTTGCTTGAAAGCAGAGAATCGCTCATTCAGGAACTCGGTCAGCACGCCTGCTTCGCGGGCCAGTCGGATATCCTCGTTCGTGATACCCAAGGCCACAGCGATTCGTGTGGTGCGTGCTTGGATGGTCCCTGAGAGAATCGAACGGATCTCTTCGGCAAGCTGATTCTGTTGGAGCCCAATCGCAGCAGCGGCCTGAGAGATCCTGACTGTGAATTCACGGATCTCGTCAATGTCCAGACCGGCCACGAGGCCAGGAGCGACAGCGACCTGGAATGTCTCAAGCAATGTGTCGAAGGTTGCTGCGGTCGCAAGAGCCTCTCTTCGCAGCAGTGCTGTTTGTCGTGCTGCTTCACCTTGAGCCAGAGCCAAGCGTTGCGCTGAGTTTGCAGCAGCACCTGTGGCATCCCGCACGTCACCTACGGCAGTGAACAGAGCAGCAATGCCTAGTCGTGACTGTTCGATGTTCGCGTTGAAGAGGATTAACTGACGGACCAGATTGGTGAAGCCCCGAACAATCAGCCTGACGACTGTGAACGCGGCGAGGATTCCAATCAGGCGGCGGAATGTAAAGCTGAATCTGTTCGCACTGGCTGTCGCCGCCTTCTGCGACTTGTCGAGTTGCAGGAAATTGCGAATGCGATCTCGGAATGTTTTATTCTCTTGTTGAGGCGGCAGAGGTTGCCCGCCAGGACCGAGACCTCGTGCCGCCAGTGCTTTCAGAGTCGCTTGCTTCTGAAGTTCTCTGTTCTGGACCTTGAGAGCCTCGACCTCGGCGCGAATCCGTCTGGATTCTTTGTCACCCGCAACGGATTCCTGTTCGGCCAATTTCTTCTTAGCAAGTAGGAGTCTCTCTTGCTCGACTGTTAGCAGCTTGAGTTTGTTCAACTCTTCCGTGGACAGTGTGACGCCGCGTGCCTGCGCTTCGGAGAGAATGTTCTCAGAGGCAGTGCGACGTTCGAGGATTCTAGTCAGTGCCGCAGACGCGACAACTCGCTGCTGTTCAACCGTGGCGAGACGCCGAGAATTTACTAACTGACGTTGGACAGCGAGCCTCGCACGTTCCTGGGCTATCGCCTGATTGCGCGTCTCACGATTTAACGATTTGAGAGCGGCGGCACGGATGCCTGAACGTCGGCCTGCTTCCCGCTGATCTCTCGCAGCACGCCGAAGTTCTCTTGTCGCTGCTCGTTGGGCTGTGGCTTGATCTCGGGTAGCCCGCGTAAGTTCACGCTGGCCGCTACTTCTGATGGGCGCAGCAAGTTCAGTCTTGAGCTTACGGAAGTCGGCGCGGGCACCTGTGATGCCTGCACGGAAGGCGTCAACGTTCGAGCTAAACTGATCTCGAACGGTGATCGTATAATCAAGACCGCCAAAATCAACAGCCATGATACGCCCCTATATGCCGCTGCCGAATCGTTCCATCAGCTTTGCAGCATCGGTGTCTCTGCCCTCAATGACGGCATCCCACATCTTCACCCACTTCGTCATGTCTTTGCCGCTCGCTTGCGAAGCGATGAGCATGGTCCAAGCGTTCAAGCGTTTCTCAGCCGCGTCCAACCTTTCGCACGAATCGTACAAAGACCGGAACTGATTGAAACTATAATCCAGTATCCGAGCTTCAACCATCCCTGTGAACTTAATGACCCATAGGATTTCATCTTGCAGTTGCAGCCATGGGTCTATGCCGCTTGTTCGGTGCTGCTCTTTTCGCTTTCGCTTGTAGGCTCGGTTGGGCTTGAGGTTTCGCTTTCGGTCGCGTTCTCTTCGTCGCTGAGAGCCGTCTTCATCTTCGTCTGGACTTTCGCCCATAGGCCCGTCAGCGTATCGGCCAAAGGGCCTAGCACGCCCTTGTTCGCTTTTGCCACGCCCGTCAGGAAATCGACGAGAGAGTTTGCCGGGATCTCGTTCATGAATTCGAGAGGCGGCGGGGCCTGATCTTTCTCGAAGTGCTTCTTCATCGATTCTACGATGAGCTTGCCGAGAGTTTTCTTTGCCGCCTCATCGGTCAGAGCTTCCATGAGATTTTGGATGGACTCACTTCTCTGAGTAGCCCGGAGCTTTGCAAGATCAAGGGAGATCGGTTCAACGATCATCTCGTTATCGAGATGCTCCCCGTCTGGCGTGTGGAAGTTTCGACTTACACTCCCGATGTCTCGGCCCTTGTCCTCGAACAAGACGCCGAGAGCCATTGCCAAAGGCTTCGCAATGGTCTTGATCTCGAACAGTGTTTTGAGACTGACAGGATAGAATTCAATATCCTGACCGTTCACCTTATGGGTGATGGCATCCGGTTCCAGGAAGCTAAAAGAATCCTTCCAGCTTTTTTTCTCTGTCATGGTGTGATCCTTTTTGTTGGAGCTATAAAAAAGAGCCGGTCCCTACATGGAGTATAGGGACCGGCTCAGGATTGTCAACGTTATCGTGATCTTTAACTGGCCCGTTATCCGGACTAGTCCGAAGAATGCCCTACGGTAGAGGCACGGTCCGGATCGTGAGCGTCGGACTGTTCGGGCTGCTTGTTTCGTTGGTCTCAGCCGAGGCCGTGAAGCCTTCCACGCTGAATTCATCGCCGATCAGGGAGAAATCGCCTTCCGCCTTCAGGCTCATCTTGTGGAACTCCCACTCGGTGGAACGGTCGTTGTCGGCGGGGTTCTCGGAGATGAACTTCAGGGCACCGATCACATTGGTCTTGGTCAGGCCACGGACCTCATCGATGGGCGTCTGCGCGCCTGCATCCGCTGCGAGGGTGATCTTCAGCCCATCACCTGTGCCAATGGCCGTGGCGAGCAGCGCTGACGTGGACAGGGTGAAGATACGCCCCATCTCAATGTCAAGCTCGTAGTCAACGTCGATGGCCAGTGTGATCGGCACGGCCTCGGTGGTTTCCAGCGTAATGTTCGCGTCCTCGACATCGTAGGCACGCTCACGAGGCGTGGCGGCGTCATGGATGTCGTACCAGCGACCGAGGCCGAGATCACCGTCATTGACGATGACCGCAGGGCCGAAGCCCGCGACGGTCGGGTTGACGTGTGTGGCCTTCTCGCCCGAGAAGAACAGGGCGAGGTTCTCGTTGTTGATCTCGTCAAGCTGGAACGAAACCGAAACGTCCTGCGAGATGGTGACTTCCTTGTCCACCTTCTTCAAGCCCTCACGGGAGCTTTGGTGCTCAAGGGTCTCGACCTCGACCGTGACGTTGAACTCAGGGGCGTTCCCCAAGTCACGGTAGCCTGTGGGCAGATCGCCCGTATCCAGGTCGGAGAAGTAGACGATGCCGCGACCGAGATTGTAGTCTTCGGTGTTGGGTTTGCCTGTGGTGTTGGGACCGGCCATGGTGCGTCTCCCTCAGTTACATACGGCCTACTACGGCCTCGAAAGTGAACTTGGCAGCAGTGCCATTCGCGGCGCTCTGCTGCGGTGGATGATTTACTTCTGTCCGGTTCAAGATCAATGTTACATCCTCAAGTCCGTTGGCCTTATCATCGGGCAAACGGGGCAGTGGGTCAAACAAAAAGTCCTCGAAAAACTCAACTGTTATCTCCTGATCCCAAGTGCAGAAGAGTTGGAATACCCAACTGTCTCTTCGGAGAATCCTTTTGCGCCCCATGTTGGGATCGATGCTGAACGTCGCTTGGATCTCGTTCGCGAGCACGCTGGCCGGGGCGATGACTGGATCTGTGGTATCATCAACCGGGTTAGCGAGCTTCGTGTCTTTGTCATACGTGACCGCAAAGAATTTTCCTGCCTGTGCAAGCGTGACAAGTTCGTTCTGAACCCTTACCCTGTTTGATCTGTTAGCCACATACCACCGTTACGGTAGAAGGACCGGCTCGATTGACGCGAACGGTCTTGGTGGCGTCACATCAGGGCAGAGAGTTGAAGCCTGTACTTCATCCTCGATAGTGCAAGCTGCTCCACCTTTCAAGATGTCCATGCTTTTCAAAAGTTCGGCGTTGAGGCGAACGAGTTCTCGGTCTTTCGCATCTCGTCTTGGCTCGCGGGTCAGGCCCTCTTCATTGAAGACTTGCGGGACGTTGCCGGAAGAGTCTAGGAAGAAGTTCGGCAGGCGTGTAATCAGGAGAATCCTGACCCACATCACTTCCGTTTTCTCTGCCCTTGTCCGAGTACGTTCGTCATCGCTGTCCGGGTTGTCCACACTGGCGAAGGCGAGAATCACAGTAATTCGTGAATCGCTAAGACAGTCGTAGAAACCAAGCCTGACTTCCTGGATCGCGCCATCGATGATCGCCAAGCCATCCACATCTGTCGTCTTCGAGAGCCGTAGCTGCTCTAAGAGAGAGGCTGTAGTAGCGATGAATAGTGGCTCAACAGCCATAGTGCGTTATTCCGTGACGAAGTTCTGCGACAGATACGCGATGGCCTCTTCGACCGTGGTGAACGCATCCACATTTGGGTCACGCTCTGCGATGAGCACGTTCAGTTCTTCGAGAGGCTTGTCCACAAGGTCTGCCGGGTTGAAGATCCAAGGGCCGACCTGTGAGCCTGCGCCATCAATCTTGGGGCCGGGTACAGGCTGCTCAACCGGTGCTACCGGCGGGGCCAATGAGAGCGGTGCGACCGCCGCAGCCGCCTCAGCGGCGAGCGTTTCCGGGGAGATCCTTACGCCTGCGCCCCCATCAGAAGCGTCGGGGATGCCACCAGCCGCTGCAACACCGGTCGGCTGATCCGAGATGGTGACAGGATCGGAGCCCTTACCACCGGGGGCAGGATCGCCAGCATTGATAGAGGGGGCAACCGTCTCACCTGGACGATTGGGCATGCTCTTCGGCAACGATGCCGGATCAGGCATTGCGGACTGAGGCACCGACAAGACAAACTTCGATTTTAGGTGCTCTCTGATCTGCGAAGGCGTGAAGACGTTCGCGGGCAGTTCTTGTCCTTGAGTTATGACCGGACGTAAGGCACCTCTTGGAGACACGCCCGAAGGATATCGGACGCAACAGCCAGGAGCAACGATGAGTTTGTCGGCCATGAGAGTGTGATCCTTTTGGGGCGAGTTTCAAATTAGGGGGAGCAGAGTACGCCAGTCTCTACTCCCCCGAGTGGGGCCGCTGAACCCCAAAGGTAGGCCAGTTATCCGCTGACGACCTTCATGGAGACGTTTGCACCGGGACGCCGCGGGACCGGGAGCGGGCGAGAATGGAGCAAGGCCATCTGCGCGCTCGGGTCCGGAATCGTCCACGACTTCGAGAAGCGCTGTGACTGGAACAGCCGCCCCTGGAAGGCATCCATGTCCGGGATCGCCCCGAAGTACTCGACCTGCTCTGCCGCTGCGGAAGTGGTGACAAACTCCGCGAACTTCGGACGGATCATGTCAGTGGCAACGCCGTTCAGGCTTGCAGTACGGCTGTACTCCCAAACGCGAATGCCACTGTAGATGCCGAGGAAGATCACGCCATCCTGATCGAACTGAGTGGTGAAATCCACGACGCCTGCGACGACGTTGATCTTGTTCAGCAGTTCCTGTTTCTTGGCGAGGCGCAGGAAGGCTTCGGACGCTTCCTGACCGAGGATGCAGTCAGTGGGCGCAAGGCCAACTTCGTCGGCGATGATGCGCTTGACCGTGAGGAAATCGATCTCAGGCTCGGGGAGCGCGGGATCGGCGTCGTTCCAGAAGGTGGTGAGCGTGATGTTGTTGCCCGCGGGCTTCGGGAACGTGATCTGGAAGTGCTCCTGATCCGCCACGCTGTAGGAGATGACCCCCTGGATCGCCTGCGAGGCGAGGAACTCTTCAGCGTTCGTGACCATATCGGCCATGACCTGCAAGTCACGGTTGATGTGTTCCTGGACGGCGCTGACCTGACGGCTCGGATCGATGAAGATGATCGTGCTGGGGGTGCGATTGAACAGCAGTTCGCTCGGAGTGAACGGTCGTTTGATCCGAATGTTCGGAGCCTGCACGTTCTGGAAGATCTGGCCATGGCCTTCGACCATGATGCCTTCGCCATTCTTCTTAATGAACGGCGCGATCTCGCGAGCCTTCGTGAGGACATCGATTTCGATGTCCTCGGTGTGGACGGTTCGCTTGTTGCCGAAAAGCAGACGGACCAAGAAACGGTTCGGAGACTTCATCTCGTTCACCGCACCGGTCATGAACGTCCATTTGAGTTCGTCAATGACTGCCATGGGTAGAATCCTCTTTCAGGTTCCTTCGTTCAGAGAGCCTTGAGTCTATCGGAAGCTCTCAAGGCCTTCAACAATGATGCCGGTGCGCTCGCGCAGACCACCGGCCAGAGCGGCATCCAAGTCGGCCTGAAGTTCGCCAGCCGGGAGCGGAACGTCCACGGCGTGGATACGGCCAGCGAGCATGACCTGCCCCTGGACTTCATCGGCGGCTGCCAGGACAACCGGGTCCGGCCAGACAAAGCCGCGGATGAGATTGTTTCCGTTGATACCCGCCTCGGCCCAAACCTTCCACGTCGCCGTCACGGTATCAAACGCAACCGGCGTTCCGGGCGCGAAGGTCACAGCACCCGCAGCGAACGTCTTGGGCTGCGTGGATTCCGAGAAAACCCGCAGCTTCGCGACTTCGGTGTTGGACGTGAAGAGTTCATTGTCTTCGAGTGCCATGTGTGTTACTCCTGCATGCGCAGAGGGTCAGAAAGTGAAGCCTTCCGGGTTTACTTGTAGCCGGTCTGTTCGTTCTGGGACTTGCCGATCTTGGCACCGAGCGCCAGCAGTCGGCCATCTTCCTTGGACAGGCCGCTCGGCGTTTCCAGCGTCTTGTCCTTCTCGCCTTCCTCGCCTGCTCCGCCGCCGCCCTGATTGGTCTTGCCGAGTTCGGCGTCCAGCTTCTTCTGGATGTCGGCCTTCTCGGTTTCGAGCGCCTTGACCTCATCGCTCTTACCTTCGTCGGCCTTGCCGTCCGCTGCCTTCTTCAGGTCGGCGAGCTTCTCGTGGTAGGACTTCACGCTCTCGGCGTCATCCCACTTCACGTCCTTCTGAAGCTCGAACGCAGCGAGGGCGTCCTGATGCTTCTGGACATCCTCGGCCTTGGCGGGATCGCCCTTCCAGACGGGAGCCTTGCTCTTATCGGCATCGTCCTTGCCGTCCTTGTCCTTGTCGTCGCCCGCAGGCTTTTCGCCTTTGATGGCTTCTCCGACGCTCTTGCCGATGGCATCCGCGAGGACGGTGTTGTTTGCTTCCATCAGCTTTTTGTATTCGTCAGCATTCATGTCATCGTCCTCGTTGCTGGAGAGTCCAAGTAGTTTTTCGGCGAGAGCGTTTACCACACGGTCGGCCATGCTCTCGTTCTTTTCAAGTTCGAGGTCGGCCACACCACCCATCGACAGGCCATTCCAGTCACCCTTCTTAAACTGATCGCGAAGGGTTTGATCTTTGATCTTCAACACAGTAGCCCACGCGCCGGTCACGTCAACGGTTTTCCCATCATAATCTTTGAAATCGCTGAAGCGCTCGTCGCCTTTCTGAACGATGAAACGTTCGGCCACGAAGATCTGTTCGTTGGTGAGAGCCTTGCCGTCGTGCATGATGTCAATCATCTCGCCCCGTTGGGCGGCATCATACATCAGGTCTTTGATGACAGCAGCCGAAGCGATGTCACCTTGAGTGTCGCGGTTTTCAGGCGCGTAGACCACTCCAAGGACTTCTCCACGCTCTGCGAAGTCGTCCGCAGCTTTCAGGAGCATCTCAATATCAAAGGCACCGTCAGCCTTGTAGATCACCGGCATACGGTTCGCCCCGCGTTTGCAGAGCGAGATGAATTCGATCTTGCCTCGTTTGATGCGTCTGTTCATGTGGCTTCCAGAAAGCACTGGACTTTCTTAATCTGATGATTAACATACTAAGCGGTGCCGAGCAGTCAACACAAAACACGGCAGGAAACCCAATTAGCTACATACAACAAATCTTATAAAGGGCTTGAAAATGGGCGAATCAGCCGTGGACGAAGGCGTACATGTCATTCACACGAAACCCGAAGGCGGTGAAGAGAATTTCAATAGAGTATTCTCCGCTGCACGTGAAAACATCCAACTGTATGCAGTAGAACTCCGCGGGCGAATGCTCCAGGAAATTTTCAAGCTCGCCAATGAGAAACCAATCGAGAGTGGGCAGGGCGTCTCGCTTGGTCGTAAACAACATCCATTCGACCGCAAGGCTGTCAACAAGTTCCAGATCGCCAACGTCCATCACTCGACCTGCATCAAAACAAAAGTTGCAGCGACAGTTGGCCTCGGCTTCTCTGCCGACGAAGACGAAGACGGTCTTACGTCCGTAGACAAAGCGCTGAATCCTCTCTGTGAAAACAGTTTTGCCGACGTGCTTAATGATGTCGCTGAAGATTTCTGGCAGTGTGGGGAAGGCGGCATGGAAATTGTGCGTGCCGATGCTGACTCAGACAATCCCAGAATCCTCGGCATCCATCACATCCCGTGTGCCACGCTGCATCGCTTCTTGGAAAACAGCAAGTATGACAGTCATTTCGAGATCACATCCGGTGAAGGTTCCGATGTCAGTCTCCGGTTCGCCCGCTTCGGTGACTTGAAAGAGTTCCGTAATCGGGTTGGCAAGAACGGCGAGCAGTTGCAGAGCATCTCTTTCAATCAGGGAGCTTTAGATGAGGACAAGATCAAAGATATTCGTTCCGAAGTCATCATCTTCCGCAACCCAACATCGCTGTCACGCTGGTATGGGTTCTGCGACTGGCTTGCTGCGACCGCTTCCATCGAACTCGTGCAGTGTATGCTCCAGCACAACTTCGATTTCTACCTGAACCGTGGCGTGCCTGAGTTCATGCTGTTCATCCTCGGGCAAAAGCTCGGCGATGATGACTGGAAGAAGATCGAGAATGCCGTCAAGGCTAACATCGGTCTCGGGAATAGTCACAAGAGCACTGCCATCAATCTCGTCAACAGAGAGATCAAGATTCAGGTTGAAAAGCTGGCGATGGAATCCAAGTCTGATGAGGGTCAGGTTAAGCTGAAGGAAAACCTCGCTCTCGATATTGTGTCTGCTCATCGCGTGCCGCCTCTGCTCGCCGGTATCCAGACACCGGGCAAGCTCGGTGCATCGAATGAACTGGCAAATGCGATCATGGCCTTCTATCTGTTGGTCATCGCCCCGGCACAGCGCATCTTCGAGCAGACGTTGGGTTGTACGCTCGGTAACAGTGAGAAGAATGGCGAGTTGAAACTGAAGCCGAAAGATTTCAAGCTCACACGCATCATCGACGTGATGAACCTGGAGATGATGGCCACAGTCGGTGGCATGCGCGAGACTGTTACAGAAGCGAACGCATCAGGTCGAGACCTGAGTGCCGGTCTCGAAGACTAATGGCCAATAGTGAAGACGACGCATTTTTCATACGACTGACTGACAGGCTCAGTCGGCTCGGCATTAACAAAGCTCGCCCACGGATTCCTTCTCGTACTCTGCGGCGAGCGCTTGTCAGCATTAGAGTCACAAACAAAGAAGTGAAGATGCACATCACCCACTATTGGGCGAGGTATGTTCACGAAGGCCATGGACCTATCACACCCGGCGCAGGTAAATTCTTGGCGTGGTATCGAAATCCTCGTGATGACCCTCGGTTGACCGCCTTCGGTGGACAGACGCCGCCGCGTGCAAGCCAGCTAGTGGGTTTGCGGCAGGCCATTGACGCGGCACAATTCAGAGCAGATGCCGATGCAGGAAAGATTATCTTTGCGCAGCGAGTAGCTGAGAGTGGCGGCACACCCTTCTTCTCTAACGAAGCAGGTGGCGGCATGCACGGCTTCGTGAAGCAGGCTAACGACGTGGCCACGCCGTTGACACGCTTGCACATCTTGAAGAGGATCGGTAAAGAGAATTTGAAAGAGCGTGACGTTGCAGAGTTTGTTTTAGGCTTCTAGGTAATTGCTACGCTTGTATTTTGCTGCCTTCGCTTCTGGCCTGCATCAATCAATTGCTGACGTACCCAAGTACCACTTCTTCCAACTAACTGTCCCGCCTCTTCCAGGGTGCAGCCTTTAAGATAGGCATACCTAGCGAACACAGATTTAAGATTCTGATATCGAGTTTCTCGCATACTTTTCTCGTAGTTGCTTTTGCTGGAACAAGATCGGCTGCAATATAATCGCTTGCGCCAATTGAAGCTGGATTCATCAGAAGTGCGTTTGCAGCGGGTCTTGCAGTAACGGCATTTTCGAGTCATATTTTCTGGACTAGTCCGAGTAATTCTTCCAGATAAAGCACAGAGCTTCGTTGAGCAAGTCACAGCAGGCTTCGCTGTGGTGAAAATGCCACGCAGATATTCCATCGTCAAAGTTGCCGCCCCAAAGTATTACATTCTTGCCTTCACGAGCAGCAAAGAATATCTCCATCGTAGTACCGATGGCAGTCACACCTTCAGGTACGTGAGCAAGAACGATGTCTGACTTTCTGATGTCAGTAAGATCACCTTCCACAATCTCACTAACAGATACGTCTATCAGTCGCTTTGGGACAATGACCTTGAAACCTTTCGCAGTCAGATACTCTTCAGCCGTCGCACGCCACGTGAATGCTTCTGCGTCAGAGACACATCTGATCGGGCCTGATAGGTAAACGGTCTTAGACACGGTTGGCTCTCAGTTCTTTCTGACGTTCCATATGAATGTACTGCTCTCTCACCCACCATGCAAGTGCAACTGCATCCCCTACGTGTTTCCAGTCACCGTAGTTCAGTGTGCCTGATTTGATTGAAGGATACTTATGATGCTCAAGAGCGGGAACGCAGTAAGCCGAGTCTTTTTCCTTATTACCCTTCCACGTGTGTCCAAGACCGAGCTTAGTGAACGCCCTTGACTGACAGACGTGCTTCGGCACCTGACCTTTCCATTCGCCCGGTCGTGGGAAGCGAGCATAGGCAGTAGGGTACTGAGTAACACATTCATGGAGAGCAGCACCGGCAGCAGCAGCCAAGTACATGATCGACCGAGGATTTTTTGTCTTGCCGAGATACATTTCCTGACCCTCAACAGCGAACGCCACACAGCTTGGAGGTGGGCGTACAACTATTGTCTGCACCCAATGATTTCTGATCTCACTACACATCGCCACGACAGCCTCACCCATCTTCGCACCCTTGGCTTTAACACAGGATGCGTGGAGCAAGAAAGGCTTCTGCCCCTTCCAATCTCGAATGGCTGCTACGCCCGTCGAGTGCATGTCAGGATCGATGCCAATGAACGTTCGGAAGTCGTCAGTCAAGGTGTTAGTTCTTCTCGCAGCAGATGGCGACCTTGCCATTCTCCGTTGTGCGTTTGTGGAACGAGCAGCCCTTGGGTGCTTTGAGCTTGGCTTTGCTGAGAGCCGAACTCAAACGATTCTGGTAGATCTGAATCGTCGTGTTGTTGGGCACGTTCAAGATCAGACTCTGCCCGACCTTCAGGTTCAAGATCTTCTCGAACAGCACACGGTACTTGCTGTTGCGCTCGGGAAGCTTGAGGAACGCAACGCCCGAAGTCGAGACGACCTTCATGCTGTCGCTCGGTCTCTTCTTCCGCGGCGTTTTCTTACGCGACCGCTGCTTCGACTTGGCTTTCTTGCGCTTCTTTGCCATGGTCCTCACCTTTCTCTTCTGTGACTACGAGCCGCCCTTGGGCGTCGTGTGTCGGGTCTGCGAACTTGTCCCACCGTCTAGTCAGGACGGACTCAACTCGGGGCTCCACGTCGGGTGTGACCGTGCGCATACATTCGATCATGATATGCTCGACCTCATCTTTGCAGGCGTTAATGAGATCGATATCACCATCGGGCAACTCGCCAACAAATTCATCGTGAATGAACATGATGGGCCGGAAGGTGGCGTACAGGATGTTGTTCATCGCAGGATCGTAGCAGGCCCTAACAATGTTGAACACTGCAAGAGTCGCGCCCTCTGCGCTTGGTGACTGGAGCGCCACACCATTAGCCGCAGCACAGTAAGTGCAACCGGCTCGGTATAGGCCCATTGGTGTGCGATAGGCGTACAGCTTCCGCTCGCCGTCTTCAGTCTTCTCAACGTTGTGCGGATCTACGCAGCTTTCATTGATCCAGTTATGGTACTGAACCATCTCAGGGAAGGTGTTGCGCCAAATCGTTCGCAGCGCTTCTGCGATCTCTTTCGTGACGACGACACCGAAAGTCGCCTTGGCATATTGAATGAATGTCTTGGGTCCAAGCCCACCGGGGTAGCCTAGTCCTGTGGGCTTGGCGAATGTGCGATAGTGTTTGAAGAAGGCACGTACTGCGTCATTGTCATCTGACTTACACTTGACGAAAGCTTCAAAGATCTGATCGGCGTCGGTCGCGCCCTGCTCGGCACATGTCTCCGAGAAAGCTGATTCGAGATTGTATGCCAGTTGACTACCGAGATATTCATGGAGATCAATACCGGCGTTGATCTTGTCGCGCATGACAGATGCGCCGAATAGGTCATAGGCTTTCTGCGCAGTCGTGCCGAGTTCCATCTGATTGTAATCGGAACTGAGGAAGACGTGACCCTCTCGTGCGACGTAGCAGGCTCGTGCCCGAGGCTGTACATTCTGGCAGTTGTATGAAGGATAGAGCTTGTCGGCGAACGAACTTGTGCGACCTGTTTCCTTCAGCACATCATAACAGGGATGGACGATAGGAGACGTGACATCGTTCCAATTCATCCGAGGGATCTCAGTCGTCACCATCTGCTGAAGACTCTGGCGATGACGGAACTGTTCAAGCACTGGATCAAGGTGCCAGTAATCTTCCATGAACTCGGCACCGGCAGACGTTTGACCATCAGGGAACTTCTCAGACTTCTTCGTCTTACGGATGACAACACCTTCCGTCCTGGCCGCGAACGCTTCGATGTATGCGACCAGCTTTTTCTTGTTGATGGACTCTGGCTTGGCCTTTTTCATCTTGGGTGTGCCGTCTTCATTCTTCGCACCGCTCTTATACGGAGCACCCGCGACAGCAGGACGCAGGATTTCATTTTCAATCAATAGGTTGAGATGTTCGGGCGTCAACTGTTGCGCGATCTCGGCTTCGATCTTGGCTTTCTCGCCAGGATCAATCGAGATTCCCCAAGCAGTCATCAGGTTCAAACAGAAGTCCACGCCCACACGGAACGAGAGCGTAGCGAACGGATCGATGCCTCGCTCGGTGATGAGCAGTTGGCGCTTCTCTTCCTGCATGTGCCAGATCGGCAGCAGATACTTCGCGTCGTCCACCGCATAGTCCTGAGCTTCCTGCGGCCAGTCTTCAACCGGCTGATCTTCGAGCGCACTGTAATTCAAGCGCCACGCATCGCTGCTGTCCTTGTCTTTTTTGATGTCGATGTTGAGGTAGTGCATGACCAATTCGACCAGACTATATTTGATGGGGCTCTTGAAGTTCCCGCGGCGGATGAACCGCAGGTCTCCATGAGACGATAGATGCAGAAGCTTCTCGCGGATAACTGTGCAGTGGACACGGCCCTCTTCGATCTCTTTGAAAATTCCAGAGATCAGTTCGGGTTTGAACCGGTAGCACACCCCGAGATCAAACTTGGCATTGTGGGCGACCTTGATAAAGTCATCCGTCTGGCCATCGAACATGGATGAAATTGAAGCGTCGAGAGCTTCCCGTCCTGCGACAGCGGTGAGGCTCGTGGCAACCCCTTCTCCATCATTGAATGCCATGGAGCAGCAGACAATCTGAGGGATCACATTGCAGAATCCCATCAGGTGAGTTTCAGTATCGAACGCGAGCAATTCCATGTTGGTCCTTTATGCTGAACGCAATGCCCAATCGGGTTCGCGGCTGAATTCTCTTTCGAGCATTTTCACATCTACTTTGTAGAATTTCTTCGCGGCTTCCTTGTGGCGCTTGCCGTTCTTGTGGTTGATCCAGCCAGTGTGAGGCTTCTGGCGCACGAGTCCTCGAACTCGTCCGTGGCAAATGGGACATCGCTTCTGTTTCATGCCGGTCCTCTTTTAGACTTGCTGTGCCTGAAGCGCTGCGATGCGTTGCAGGGCCTGATTCGGGAAGAAGGCTTCCTGATCGATGGGCGGCAGGATATCCATCAGTTCCTTCGCGGGCACGGCGCGCTGGTAGCCCACTCTCGTGAACGGGTTACCGTCCTTGGTCATAATCATCTTGTTCCGGCATTCGACCACAGAGCCGGTCAACGGCTGATCCACACCGCAGACACCCATGGCCTCAACCTCGGTGATTTGTTCCGCTTCCATCGCCAGAGCACAGGCAATGAATGCCTTCACGTTCGGCAGGAACATGTCGAATTTGGCCATCAGCATGTGCGTGACATCTTCGTCTTTCTTGTGGCCCTTGCCGTCGTCGTCATCGATGACGTGGAGCACCTTCATCTCGATAGCCATGAAGGTTTCTTGCTTGCGGCTGATGTCCACCCGGACACGATCAATGCGCAGAAAGTAGGCACCGGGGCGGATGTAGTTGGAATCCATGCTGGCCTTCGCAGCTTGGATTCCACTGAACAGGGTGTTCATCTGGGCAGCGGCTGCGGGGCTCTGCTGGTAAGGTTGTTCGCCCATAGTTATGATCCTTTCATGGTCAGTTCAGTAGTAGCTTACTCAAGCTTAGTAGCTGAGTCAATGTCTTTTTTAATTGTTTCCAAACTTTTCTTGCAACTCCACCTGCATCTGTGCGCTTAGTATCGAAGGCTGTAGGCCACGCTCGCGTAGCACACTAGCCGGGAAGATCTTCGGCATAGGATCGTAGCTACAGTAAATGAGCTTCTGCCGGACACCTGTGGTCTGATGGATGTAAAGCGCATCATTCAGGCAGGCTGCGAAGTTGAGTTTGTCGAAGATGCTGGTGATATTGGTGTTGATCCGAAGCTCATCCGCCATCTGACCGTTGCGATGTGTTCGGCCTAGCGCCTGTTCAGCCACGTGCGCCTGCCGTGGCCACTGCATGAAATACTGGTGCTCGAAGTGCTGCAAGTTCTTGCCCGTTCCATGGGCTGTGATGCTGGCGATGACGATCTTATTGCGGTGCTTCTTATCGATGATCTGGGTGTTCGCAGCATTGCCAGCCGGACAGTGCAGGATATCATTACCGGGGAGCCGTGCTTCGAGAGTTTCCTTCAGCCAATTACCTACGGCTTGGTGATAGTACCAGATGATGCAGCCCTTCTCAGATGCTGAGAACTGCGTAGCCCATGACACTGCGGCTTGGATCTTGAAGTCGCATACGCGGATGGCTCTGCCATCACGATCAGGTCTGCCGTCGAAGTCAAGGCCTTTGTAATCCTGCCACGTCTGATACAAAGTAGCACCGACATTCTCATGCTTGTTGCGCGCCATGTCGGAGCCAATCAGGAACGGCGTGTCCAGTCCCGGCTTGCCTTTGACATCAATCCAGCCTCGTAGAGCTTTGTGATAAACCTGTCCATACGCATGATGCTCGACTGCCCGTGCGAGGATCTCTTCAGACTCATCGCCGCTGATACCTTTGCGTTGAGCATAGACATCAGGCTCTGGCCACTTGAGTTCGTTATAGAATCCGGCCCCGTATATTTCATTGAGCCACTTCCAGAGATGGATTGCATGATCGATCTCATCCCCATTCGGAGTGAGCCACTGTTCAGTGACTTGCTTGCCAAGCTCTTCAAGCTTGGTGTAGCCGGGATAGGATTCATTCACATTCACAGGATTATTGCACATCACCAGTGACGTACCGATGTCTGAATCTCCTGATGACACGACTCCAGGTGATGTGCGGAAGCGGACCTCGTAGGCCTTACGGAAGCCCGCAACGCTTTCATCGAACGGTCCTTCTTTCGGGAAGCGTGCTCGCGCCCAATCAATGAGAGGCCGCAATGGTCCTGCGTTCGTTTCCGATACCCATTGATTGCCGCTCTGCATCGCGGCGCTGTCCAACACGACAGACCAATCGTTGGCGAGATGGGTGGACAGAGGCAACGGACAGTGACGATTCAAACACCACTTCGCGAGATGGTAGTAGTCCTTGATCGTCTTCTGTGTCACTGTGCCGGACATGCAGACGCCCGCAGGCTTGCGTGCTTCGATCAGGTTGAAGAGCCTGTTGGTGCGCGCCGCCTTGCGGTTCTTCAGGTTGTGGGCCTCGTCACAGATGATGAGATCCGGCTTGATATTGTTCAGATTCTCAACCGTGTCCTGAGTACTCAGCATCGAATAGGGAACGATGTAAAGGCCTCGCCGATCACTCTTGCAAAGTGCGCGTCTCGTGCGCATGTCCTTACCGCCGATGATGTGAATCGGATAGTTGATCGCCACACGAGTACGAGCCCACGGGATATCTGTGTTGACCAACTGCGGCAAGAGTTCGGACGGCATGAGCAGCACGATCTTGCGCGTGCCGACCATGTAAGCCTTGTTGGCAATCATCAAACCGATGAGAGTCTTGCCCCAACCCACACCGATTGGTGCGAACAGTCCATTGTAAAGCTCGAAGGCTGCGACAGCTTCAGCCTGCACGGGGAAGAGTCGGAAGCCAGCGTCGTAGGCGGATGCGAGGATGTTGTTCTTGCAGTAGACTTCGCACTCAACAGAATCCATGTCAAACACTATGGGCATGCCGATGATGCGTCGGATCTCCGAGTAATTCACATAGTCGTGGACGCCAGTTTTTACTTCAGCAAGCTTCTGCTCCAGATTACTTCGCGGCGCGAGCGGTGCTGCGACTGCGATTGCGCGTCGTGCGATATCAGCTTGCAATTTCTTTTGCTCTAACTTGGATATAGTCAAGGTAGTCCGGCCACTTATGCTTGTTGTCCTCGAAGAACTTCTTCCACTTCTGAAGCAGCTTGGTTTTCTCTTTCCCCTTGGCTTTCTTGTACTGTTTCTTGAGAGTCTTTCTGATGAGATCAGCATTCGCAATCAGGTGTTGACGTAGTGCAGCGCCCTTTAGTTTGGCTGCAACCGTGCGCGACTTTTCAACGTCCTGCTGAGTTTGCAGGTACGCTGAGAAGGTCGCGGCACGTGTGATTACGTCAAGATGTTTGGTGTTCATCCGTTGGCGACGATTTCCATCCCGGCCAGCGGACGCAGGGCGGCGATGAGCGCCTTCATATCCGGCGAATCGGTCTCGGCAACAACGATGTCCGTCTTGAATGATTCGGCCATCTGGGGAGCCGCGGAACAGATCGCGTCCCGTCTGGCGAACGCTTCGAGGGCGTAGTACGACGTTGCACCGCTGGTCGCGGCCATCTGGTCACCGTAAGCCTTCAAGACCTCGGAGAGATAGATCACATTACGCCCACTGCCTGAACGCATCTCGCCCTTGGTGACCGAGCAATTGACCATGAGGATGAAGCCCTTCTTCGGCCTGCCCGCGCCTTTTGTTGCGGCTCCGGGTGCGGCTTCGGGTGCAGCTTCGGGTGCAGCGTCCGGCGCGGCGACTGCGGCCTGTGCCTGTGCAGCGGCAAGCGCAGGGTTCGGCTGTGCTGCGGGTTGGGCGGCAGGCTGCGCAGCGGGTTGTGCGGCAGGTTGCGCCGCGGCTGCGGGTGCGGGATCTGTGCGGACCTCGGCAGTGGTCGCGGGAGCCTGCACAGGGAGCGGGCTCGTGCCGAAGTGCTGATCGTTGCTCAGATTCTGCCAGTACATATTCCCATCGCCGGTCGCGGACAGCAGGAAGGCCCCTGAAGTAGGCCGGTTGGCTTTGGCCGCAGCCATGTCACAGATCCGGCAAGGCACACCCTGCGTATTGAAGCCACCGCCCTTGCAAGCCACGCAGGCGGGATCGGCCCACGGTGGGGCTGTTCCACCGGGTGTCTGCGCTGGTGTGGCCGCTGCTGGTGCAGGCGCGGCCTGTGCAGCCACCTGAGCCGTAGCAGGCGGCGCAATGATAGATGCAGGTGTCGAGGGCGGCGCGAGAGGCGCAGGTGCAGTAGGATTGACCGGGGGGGGCGGTTGCCCACTGGCAGCGGCTTGTTCGGCCTTCTTCTGAGCAAGCCTGCTGTTGAAATCAACCATCGTAGGAGATCCTTTCATTGGGACAGAATTGTCGTCAGCTTCAAAGGGCTTAGTCTTACCTTTGGTAGTATGCCCGGTATCATACCTGGACGCAAGCCTTTTTTCATACATATTCATACTTTCTTGACCAGTACAGATGTCAAGAAAAGGGCATCCGCCGTAGGCATTGCACGCCGTGGACAGATTAGGGGGTTCCGGCACGTCCGTCCAGTCGTTAGCTGTGCGGCGCAGCATATCCATATCCACAGCCATCGTGAGTATCTCTTGCCAGTGTCTGTTGATTTCGTCAAGTGTAACTTCAACAAAAGTCTTGCGAACACGTGGCCGGTTGGGATCTTTACAGAATACGTTGTGTCTGATGGTGATCTTCGGCGGCAAGGGCTCACCGCGCTCTTCGAGGTAGAGCAAGTGTTCCTTGGCGTAGATGAGCATTTGAGCGTTTTCGCGAAGCTTGTTGGCGCTCTTCGCATACTTCATACTCTTCGTGGTCTTATGGTCCTGGATTTGATCGGGCAACGCCACATCGATGTAGCCCGTTATCATAATCGTGGTGCCCTTGCCATCACCGTTGCAACCTTCACACTTGCCGTCACTGACGTAAGTGTTAGGTCCGACATCCTCACGATGAATCATCTTTGTGCCGGACCCACCACAGTCAGGGCACGGGATCTTTAGAATGGATCGATTGAAGTTCCGCTCAATCATGCGGCCAGACAGGCGCTCCATCACACCTTCTTCAATGGCCGTAGCGATCAGGTTCTTAATCATGCCCTGCTCGGCTGGCGTGCAGGTGTAGTCGATGGTGCCGTTGAACTTGTTGATCGCATTCTGCCAGCCCTGCGGATACATATCCACAGCCTGACCTTTGGAGTCGTAGCCGAGATCGTCAGCCAACATCCACTTCTCTACACAGGCATGGAGCACCGTGCCGAAGCCTTGAGAAGTAGAGCTTGGGACGAAGAGCTTGCGAATCTTATCGAGCCACCACTTGCGACGGCACAGCTTGAATGTCTCAAACTGACTAGCCGACGTTCTAAGTAGACGTATCTTGCGCTTGGCTTTCCATTCAGGTTCGGCGACAGCGGTTGTCATTACAATTTCATCTGCTCTGCAAGTTGGTCAGCGGTAGGCGTGGGCGCAGGCTCAACCCATACGCCACGGGCGCGGGCAGTCTGTTCTTCAAGGATTTGTTCAAGCTTGGCGCACTTCCAGCCGTCGCGCTCGGCAACGCTGAGTAGTAGGGCGCAATCGATCTCGTGCCAGCGGCGGCGACCATGCTTCTCTCGTGTCTGGATGATGAATGGATGTGGGTTATCCCTCATAACTAGCGACTTCATTACACTACCAATTACTTTTGCTGTCAAGCGTTCTCTAGTATTTTGTGACAATGTATCTCGGAAATAGTTAAGGATAGCCTCGGTCAAGACATAGAGCTTACCTTCGTATACTACGCAGCCCTCTTTCATCAGGGGCTGTTCCAGGAGCCGTATGATCGTCTCAATGACGAGAGGCGTAGAGCCTGACTGTGTGCGCATCTCGAACATGATTTCGTGGCGAGCGTTGCCCTCGACAAGGAAGCGGAACCCTGTCGGGCCTTTCCTGTTCTTGTAGAGCCACAGGAAGTGGCGAGCGATGAGGTAGCTGGATTCCTCGCCGCTGTCTCCCCTGATCCAGCGTCGGCCAGAGACACCGGTAAGCTGCACGCCCCCACGAGAGCGTAGCCAGATCTGTCCACCATCACCTATGTCCACGTGCATGAGCCGGATGCCGAGAGCGTTACGATCCTCGGGCGAGAGGTTCCGGTTGCCGGTCAGCGCGTGGATCACATCGGTGTTGTTGGCTGTAAATAAAATCCGCACTGCCGAATTCGCATAGACCGGGGCCATGAACTTTCGATTCATCCTAAAATCATCACCCGCGATGAGGGCTCTGAACTGATCAGCCGGGTGTAAGCCTCGTGCACGGCCCTGCGGCCACCCCTCATTGATGACGAGAAATGGCGAGTCAATGAGCCCGTACTGAGTATCTGAAGTAAGATCTGCCGCTGAGGCAAGCCGAGGTTTTTCAAGACACTCTGCAAGACCCTGACAGAATAGTTTTTTTCCTGAACCTTGCGCACCAACGATTGATAGAGCGCATATTGGACCTTCCTCGAAGGCCAAGGCCCACCCAACCCAGTGTGCCACGCCTTCATATTCTTCTCCAAGCATAGCGTGGAGCCAAGCATCCACGTCAGTGTTAAACGTGGGCTCAAGCTGTTCGTTGCGGGCGTAACTTCTGACAACGAAAGTAGCGTTGCCTGTGCCGATGTTCTCAATGAAACTACCCGGCACTTGTGGTTTCGCCTGAATGTCATTCGCGATGGTGGCGTGTTCATTGATAAGCTCACTCACATGTTTATCGATCATGCGCGTGCCGTCGTGGTTCGGCTTCTTCAGTTCAATCAAGCCGTCCATGCGAAGCTCACGGATGCGCGGCACGATCTGAACGGACAGCAGTTGTTGCTGATCGTAGTAGCCACTCCCCGTCATGACGAAATAGTTATTACCAACGGAGCAGATTAGATGCTGGCCCATGAATTCCATGGCTGTTGCGTCGTCGTGGATCTCGGGTGCCTTACACCATTCCCTCATACCTGCGATGATCCTCTCTTGAATGGTGACAGTATGTTCCGCTAGGTCGTTTGCCTGCTGCTGTGCAGCTTCAGCCTTGGCTTCCTCTTTCATCCAGAGTCTGCCGATAGCAGACCACAGTATATCCGTCCAGTCAGGCGTGTCACCATCAGGTTCCAGATCTTGCACCGATGGTAGCAGCAGCGCATAGATATGCGCGGCAGTTGTGCCGGTCAAGTAGTAGAGCAGGCCCACCATCTGCCCAACGTGGGCGTGGATCTTCATGTCACGGGAGCCAGCCGCTGCGATGGGCGCATGATCGAACACGCAGGCGTAACACTCGCGGCCCTTCAATCTCTTGCGCGCATCCTTGTAGAACTGAGACTGATTGTATCTGCCGGTGTCAGAGTTATAGGTCTCTCGGATCTGCGTGGAGTTTTCTTCGGTCGGCTTCGCTTCATCGAACTCGCGAATGTGTGCGTACTCATTGACGGCAATAATCTCGCCCTGCGGAATTGAATCGCTGTCGAGCCGGTGATCCGGCTGGATGTAGACTTCTTTAATCTCGTCTTCCCACGTAGGCGTACCATCACGCATGACGTAGGGCAGACGGAACAGCCGCGTCCAGTCACTGCATGCAGGATCGAACGACATGCCGCGCCGCTGAAACTCCTGGACCATGTACCGGTGCTTGCCTTCAGCAATGTCCACAGGAACGGGAGCGTCGTAGACGTAGACTAACCTGCAACCATGCCGCGTCGTGTAGAACACGTTAAACGTAAAGGCTGCTGGCCAATCGTCCGCGATTTGGTTAAGTGCAAGTAGCCATTGATCCAGACGCTCCCGCGTCCATGTGGTCTTATCAGGATTGTCGTAGTCGAGTACGAGACAACTTTGAACGATGTCACCATTCTGCATGCGAAGCTTCGGCACCATCGGTTTGTTTAACCGAGGGAATGCGCCTTGTCCGATGCCAATGGGATAGTACGAAATGAAATGCGCGTCCGTGTTGAAGGGCTTCTCGAAAGCTTCTTCAAACGTGACAATATCAAGAGCAGGGGCAACGTCGTCGAGGTTATTGATCCCCGGCCATTGCTTCTGGGACATCACTCCGATGTTGGGAAGTGTCATTCAGCGTGTCCTTAAGGCCAGCAGCAGCGATCCCCCTTGTATCACGCTACCTGAAATCGGTCAACGTTTCTTTTTCTTGCCCTTGGATTTTTTCTTCTTCGCGGCCTTCAATTGCTTTGTCAGTTTGACATTGTTCTTCTCTAGCGTAGACTTCTCGCGCTGCAATTTACTGATACGCTTGGCGCTGACCTCGCCCTGTCGAGAGGTCTCTTTATTTTCCTTTCGCAGTGCGCGGATCGTCGCACGGTGGTACGTCCGGGCCTCGGTCAATGCCTTGATCTCGGGGAGTCGGTGCCAATGGTCTTCATGTTTAGTCAACAACTTTAGAAGACCTCGGTTGTCTTCCTGTTTCTTTTTCGCTGCCTTCATGTGCTTTTTAATAATGTGAGGCTCGATAGTCTCACGCACAAGTCCAGCGAGCTTGTCCGGTGGAAGGCTGTCGAGTTCCCAACACGTATCACCGTGCTGTGCCACGTAAGCCTTGTAGCGACTGTCCTTGATCTTTGCTTCGAACGGCGGCGGTTTGTACTTGCGGATCTGTTTCTTCGTGAGTGCAATACGTATCACCTTGACCTGACCACCCGTGAAAATGTCGAGCTTGTTCTGTATGTCTCGTGTGGCGTCGATGCCTGTAGGATCATGGTCACCCATGTGGATGACCGTCACGTCGTCCTGTGGATAATGAAGCAACCGCTGCGAAGCTTTCCATAGCTCTGTGGCCGACGTGTAACCTCGACAAGAGAAGTAGCCCACGTCTAAGTCATTGCAGACCTTGGCAATCGTCCCGAGCAGAGAGTCCTTCTCAATCCAGATCTCGAAGCGTTTCTTCTGGTCAGTCCATAGGTCTTCACCGTACCCGTGGACGAGGTAAGCCACGGCGTCACTTGGAGACCCGTAGTGGGTCCGGCCTCGAAGGAAGCGCGTCATGTCCTCGATTGCCCGCCAGTCCATGAGTCCAGTCATGCGGGCCTCGACCAGAATGTAACTCAGATTTTTATAGAACTGCTTCTGGTTGGGCGCGATGCCTCTCGACACGAATTGATAATACAATTGCCGCAAGGACATGACGAGTCCCTGTGCAGTGTACTCAGTGACGATGGCGTTCGCGTAGTCCAAAATTTTCATCGTCTTCGGATTGAAGCGATGTTTCTTGTAGGCGATGATCGGCATTAGGGAAGTTTCTCCATGTCTATTGGCAGTTGAGCCTTGCGGTTTGCTTCCAGCATTTGACGGCGCTCGGCTTCGAGCTTCTTCCTATTCACACCGAGATACTCATACAACAAATCTTCCGAAGTGCGCCGACAGTTATACTGGTTGTCGTCGTGATCGCAGATAAACATGTCCTGCTCTTCGAGCCATTCGATGAACTGATTGATCGCCGTCACATCGGATGGTAGCAGCTTGTCACTTTCAGGGTAACTTGGCATGTCAGTCCTTTCGAGCAATCAGATTTTGTGCATCGACCAGTACCGACATCTGCTTAGTGATAGCGTCCGCATATTCCAAGTGTTTCAATTCCAATGCGCCACGAAGCGCAAGGTCTTTGAACAAGAACGCATCCTGGACCGTGTTGAAGTCATACTTCTCAGCAATGGCGAAGGCGTCCGTCAGTTCCTCTTGCGGAATTCGGCAGCGCGGCACACGTTCAAGTTCCTCTTCAGGCAAGCGATTCACGCCTTGTCCACCGTCCCATTGATCTCTGTCCGTCATAGCGAGTCGAGTCCGTTAGTCTAGTTGCCCTTCAGCAGTCTCTCGATAGTCTCAAGTGAGACCTTCATCGTTTCTAAAATCTTGTCTGCACCTATCATTCTCTCGTTCACAAGACGATTCTGAACGTAATCCAATAAGCGCGTGTGCATCTCTTGTGTAAGATTTTCAATGCCAACCTCTTCAGCAATTGCGATCAGCATTTGTTTTGCTGTTTCGCGTGTCTCTCGAAAAGTTTTTCCATCGGCCATGAGTCGAGTCCGTTAGTCAAGTAAGTGTGGGAGAGGGCGAGAGTCCAAGCACAAAGTACTTGGCACCCTCTCCCAGCACAGGAGATTATCAGCTTACCCTAGTACCCCTTCAATGTCAAGGTTTTTCTGGACTAGTCCAGCCTTTGGGAAGGAAACGCACCCGTTTATCAGTAACTTGCACAGGATGTATCCAGGGTTGACCGATTGCTTAATTTCCCACTGTCTAGTCTTATCTGCACGTACACCAAGAATACGAGGGTCCAGCCATTCATACTCTGTGTCGGCAAGGTAGTCGTCCATCCAATCGTAGAACATTTCATCGGCGAACGTGGCAAGCGCCCATTTTTGCAGCGTGGCCTGTTCATCCGACGATACTACGATGGTCAACTTATCTACAGTCTCGAAGAAATTCACGAGTCGAGTCCTCTTGTCCAGTCTGATGACGCGTGCATCCATGGCTGCCGCGCCGCACCCTACGTCCCATGGAACGCCGCGCTCTTGGGTTGCGCGGTGCACCTCATGTACTATGGTCAGTCCTGTCCTAACCGTTTGCGTTTTGTCTCGGCGTCTACAATATCGCCACTTGGCACCATGCGAAAAGTACCGTCGGGTAACGGGTCTGCGCCATAGTCCTTATCCGTCGAAACGTCGATAGTCTTACGGATCGGCGTCAACGTTTCACGATCTAGATCATGTCCCAATACGTTCGGACAATCCATATCCCGAAGTTTGTCTGATTTCTGTGCCATGGTCAGTCCTTTCAATGAGTCCAGTCTATAGATCCGCTGTGCAGGTCCATAGATTGCCCCATTGCAGGGCGATGGTGGGCTAAGGTGGACGGTCGCAGGCTGGATAGGTGGTAGGCATTGTGGTGCAGTCCTTTCTATATCGGCACGTGGCCGATGAGGCTTTAGATCAATTCGCCAGTCTCCAGGAATTCAACGTCATTTACTTCCAGCGATTCGGCGATTGACTCATCACCCGTCAGATATTCGTATTCTTTCTGTAACATTTGCAGGTAGCACTGTCCTAACTGTTGAGTAAATTCCTTTGTATCCATCGGGCTTTTGATATGCTTGCGGCGGAAATACTCACGTGCAAGCTCGAACGTATCGCATTGTTCGCCGTGGTCGCGCATGATTGCCTGCACTGTATCGCCTACTGTGCCTTGCAATTCGATATCAATGTCCCATGATCGGCCAGTATCAAATCCGCTAATCGTAGCGCCGATATTTCCCGCATCATCATACGTACAATCCCACCAGTCGTCATTCACGTTCCAGTGCCGACTGTTTTCAATTGCCTTTTGCTGTGATTCTTCAGACAATTCCTTGAATGGGTAGACAACCGTTTCAATTGTTCGTGGCATGTGCTGTGCTCCTGTGCTGTGTCCAGTCGAAAGGTCCAGTCCATAGGTCCAGTCCTTTAGTACAGGACTGCCCTAGAAAAGTAGAGGGAAAACTTTCGGTCTCCCCTGCCTGCCTCATCCATTCACGTGCACCTGCTCATCGTCACCTATATACAGATTGCTCTCGCCGAATCTGTGGGAAGCTTCCGTCAAGGCCTCGCCGATTTCTTCCGGATAGTCGCCGTCCCAGAAACCTGCGCCGTGTCTGTTACGGGTTAGCCAGAAATCGTGGCCACAAGTTTCTGTATCTTCGCATTGGTCTATTGTCTTGGAATTTTCAGACTGAAACCTTGCACAGTCTGCCTTGATTGTCTCGATTGCCTCAATTGAAAAATGGGGTATGTCGTATGTGTCGTCCATAGGCGTATCATCCTCGCCGTATGTGCTTGACCATAAGGCAGTTTCGATATACTGCGCCGTAAATCGGTCCAGGTCTGCGACCTGCACTTTCCTTGCACAGTCCGGACAGTAATACGCCTTAAACGGTTCACCGTCCAAATCCGCAAAGGCCAAATCGCTCGACACCTTGCCTTGGCATTTGATGCAATTCAAGATAAGGGTTTGACCGCCAACAATTTGTAATCGCATGATCTAAGCTCCTGTGCTGTGTCTGTGGGTTATCCCTGTAAGCTTTTCACCTGTGCGTCAAAGTGTCGAGCCTGTTTAATGCAATGAGTAATCCATTGCCGATTATTTCGCCGATGGCGTATTGACCATTTCCTCTCGATTTCCCTGCGCCAGTATTCTGCACCTATAAATGCTTCTGTTAAAGCTTCCATGGTCTAAGCTCCTGTGCTTGTCGTTTGTGCTGTGGAGGCCTTCAGTCCTTTTTGATAAACGGCAGGCCCGTGATCCTGTGCCATTTGCCTGTGATAGGGTGTTCCACGTCCATCGTGCCGAACGTGTAGACCTTGCGAATGATGTACGGCGATTTATTCCCTGCACTGTCCGTGTGCATGTAAGTCTGTCCAGGTTTTGGTACGTTCATCGTCTGTGCTCCTGTGCTGTGTCCCTGTGCTAAAATCGATAACTGTCCATGCTAGGCAAGACGCCAATATGTGCACGTCCTGCCCTGCACAGGATAGTCTCTAAAGTTTGTAACGGGCCTGCAATGGTACGGTGATACCCCTTTGCCCCATGTCGTCAGTCCGGCCACTTGGAACGGTGATGAATAGCGGATTGCCCCTAGGGTCTCGATTGAACGTCAACCCGAAACCGTGTACCTTGACACGTTCCAGCATGGCGTCAGTCCTGCCCGACCTGATTTCTTCTTGTCTGTCCGTCAATCCCGTGTTGCATTGTTCCACGTTCAAACGGTCCAGATATTTCGCATCATACATAAGGCTTTCGCACAATTCCCTTTGATCGGCGTCCGATAGATCGGCGAACGTGTCCGATTCTTTCGCCAGTATCCATGCGATATGTCCGATCAAATCGCACGATTTCCAGGACGTGCACGGGTTTGGGATATTGTAAAGGAATTTCAGACCTGCAATATCCTTAAGTGCATGCCTTGCGTCCGATAGTGAAGTATACTGGCATGTCTCGCCTACTGTCCGTATGTGTCCATCCTCATTGTAAACTTCCCGGATGGAATATGCGCGCGGACTGTGCGGTGGTTTCTCTGAGGTAATGAAATAAACTCCCTTGACCAATTCCGTGCAAATGCGCGTACTGAAGAATCGCATTGTATCGGGGTCAAACCAATGGTGACCACTTTCCCGGTTTGAATTCTGCACTTGTTCCAGATAGGAGAACGGTGAACTAAAAACGGTTTCTGATTTCGTGTCCTGTGGCATGATCTAAGCTCCTGTGCTGTGCGTAGTTTTTCGGACTAGTCCGTATAATTGTCGATGAGATAACCAATGGCGTCCGATTCCAAGGCGAACACAGACCATTCTGTGCAGTCCATGTATCCAGGTGCAGACAGTCTAGCGCCGTAACCTGTAACCGTTTCGGCTTCCCAAATGTCTCCACTTGAATAGTTTTCTTTCGCTTCCTCAAGTGAAAAGTATTCGGCAGGGAAAACCTCAATTCCCATATCCCCGTCAATACTATGCCAGTCCCCGTGCACGATTTCGGGTTGCATGAATTCACCGTCAAACGCGGCGGTCAATTCATCGTATTGAGTCTGCAAGTCTGTGTCCTGTGTCTGCGGCATGGTCTAAGCTCCTGTGCTGTGCTGTGGTTTGTAGTAATTAGGATCGATGGCAGGGCCGTAAGCATAAACAACTTCGTTGCTGCCGCCGGTGATTATCATAACCCAGTATGCAGGGTTCCTAATGCTGTGCGCGTAGAAAATCGGGAAAGTGACGAAAGAATCACGTTCGGCTGAACGAATGTTCGTCAATAAATGGCCGTTGTTTTGAGCGGCATTGCGGACACGCTTTTTGAGATTGCGGAACGGTCGCCAATAAGTCAGGGCGTTATATCCCTCTCGAAAGATCGGGACGCATTCATCACTTGGGACGGTTGCATCATTATCTGGTCGTGCTTTCCCCGTCTCGCGATCTTGCATCATTACTCTAACCATGCCTGTGCTCCTGTGCGTTACCAGTTTTCAGGGTTGGGACAGTTAAAGAGATATCGCAAGATGCCGTCCATATTGAATACGTCGCCGAATCCTACCCATGTGCCGTCCGAAGCCTCGCCGATATATTCGCCCTTGTCTACTTTGATTTTTCCCGTTGTCATGTGGACGTTCAAAATGGCTTTGGCTTTGTCTAGTTGTTCCGGGGTCAAGTCATGTTTACTTTTCTTATGTGCCATGGTCTGTGCTCCTGTGCTGTGTCCTGTGCAGGACGGTTTATTTTGTCAATGCGCGCCGTACCTTTGCCTCTTTGCCCGTTCCGAAATTGCGCAACGTACAGACCCAAACGATTGACCAATTAACGCTATTCCCTTGCGAAATCCAGAACCTCGCATCCTTTACTGCGTCTTTGATACTGTATCCCGGTCTCTGTGTCTTTGCCATCGTTCGTTTCCTTGTGCTGTGTCCTGTGCAGGACGGCTTAGGCTAACCCGTGCACGGCCAGTGTGTGTAGTCGGGCCGATCCGATATCATGGCCAGACAGTAGCGCACCGCAAAACGTTTTTCTCGCGTGTTTCCAGTCTACTGATTTGATAAGGCGATTAAATGAATCGGTTACAAACGATTGCACGGTATCTTGCGGATCGGCAAGTAAGGTGACCGGCATCTCTATAATACTGTTATCCTGTGCTGTGCTGTGTCCTGATGCCATGATCTTAGCTCCTGTGCTGTGCTAGTAGTCTGTCCACTATCAGGCCCGCAAGCGCAGACCCGACGATGCGCAGACTAGAAAGAATCGAAGCGCAGTCTCCAGCCGATTGCCAATTCCTCTTCTGCCGATTCATGGCTATCTTCTACGCCATGAGGCAAGTCTGCAAAATCGGTCGCTTCGCCCTGGACACAGGTCGCGTAAACAACTGCTTCGCTAACGGTACTGTCCGTTGCGATCCAACAATATCCGGTTCCTTCAATGTGTAAAATCATGATCTTAGCTCCTGTGCTGTGCTGGTGGTCTGCGCTGCCGAAGTAAGGTTGTGTGCTGTGGTACTCATGTAATCAATATACACCAGCTAATGGATACGTCAATCTCTAAATAAAATAAAATGTCAAAAAGTACAGGTTTATTGCAGGTAAATTAAATATCAAGACGTGAGGGATTACTTGTCAGGAAGTACCCCTTTATTGCGCCATACGTGCCCGTCACGATGAATTAGCCTTTACCCATGTGATGGCATAGGGCAGGCCCTCGAATGTAAAATAGGGGCATCCTGTGAGGTAGGCTCTAGACTGGTAGCTGTGCCCATATAGGTACCCATACTATGGTACTTTTACAGGGCCTGAAGTATCTGTCAGTATATTGCAAGTTATTGGCCGTATGGCGCAGGCATTACATAGGCTGTATCTGGCATGGTATGTGCCCTTGTGTCCGATGGGTACGGTTGCACTAGTGGTATGATCGATTAACTAATTAACCTTGGATAAGGATAAGCCAGTTACGGTGCGCCCATCTCTCGCGCTCACTTGTGTTCATAATGCCCCATGTATCGGGCAGGTTGAATGTCTCTGCACCTAGGTCAGTAGCATTGACGAAAGCCAGTAGCCTACTGAAGCGCACTACACGTTCACTGGCTGTCATAGTGCCCCTACTGGCATGCAAGGCGTTAATGGCTCTAGAGACTCGCGGCGGGGCTGTAGTGGTCATATGGGCAAGCATAGCCTACTAAGGGTATATTGTCAAGAGCTATCAAGTGTACCACTACAATAACCTGTAAGTCTATATAAATATAAGATATGCACGGAAGAACGGGTTTGCACGGAAGAATTTATAGTCATAACTTGTTTAGCCCATATGGCTTAGTATGGTTATTCGTATAGATTTGAACATGCGTTGTGCTCTATGGCTGAGTTATTATTTTTGCAATTGATCCTAAATTATAGAATAATAATAACACTAATACAATATGTATTCACTGTGTTTGCTGTGCAGTTTATAAGTACTGTATCTATGCTAAGTTATGATGCACGGATGTACCTAAATGTATCTGTTCTCCCGTGATTGCTATAAGGGCGCTATGTATCCTGTAACCCCTTATGTACCATTGTGTTAGATGAGTAGGCTCATAATCAAGGTACGTGTATGACGTAATTGCAAGTAATTATTCAGTATAACGTGCATGAAAGCCTATAGTTATTGCATAGTAATATCAATATGACATAGTACACGAGGTATGTCATATTGACAGTGTCAAATAGTATTGCATCGATATTATTGAATAATTAACAGTAAATGGACCGCTACGTGGCCCGATTTGTGCTTAGACAGGGTGCCCCATCTAATAATGCGAGTCGCAAAAATTCCCAGGTCTTGAAAATTGCATCATAATTATTAGTCGGCACGGGTCCATGAACCGAGTCCAGTCACCGAGTCCTACTAGAAGGCGCAGCTTCGCTGCGGCTGCTTACTTGTACCCGTAAGTCCCACTTACGAGTCCGAAGTTCGAGTCCGAGATCGCAGTCCTAACCTGTACCTGAACTTGCAAGATAGCAAAATGGGTCCAAATGGGTTTTATTCGACCCTAATTTTTCCCGACCCCCTAACATTTCCCTCACAAACGACCGATTTTCAAAAATAAGTGCACGGATGCACGGAAGGGTTCGATCCGTGTTACGATTTCTTTTGCCGATATTGTAGAATAATTGCTAGATCGGTTAATTGCGCCGAAATAGCCTCCAAATCGGTGTTTTATTGTAGATGTACGAATGTGCCTGTTTATTGCACCTTAATATATCGCGATTCGTTCATGACAGGTACTTTTGCACATGTCGCGCTTCTGCTATGATGTAAGCATGAACGAGCCGCCCCGCACATGGACCTGGAACGGCCAGACCCACACCGAGACTTACAGGGTCTGGGGTAAGTGTGATAGCTGCGGAAGAAAACTAAGTACTAAACTTTTTAAGAAAGGTGTTGACGACAGGGGCGGGATACGATATAGTGTGAAACGACTGAGATGGGAGTGCGTGCAATGCGTACTCCGCGCTGCTGACGAAAGGTAAACCGCATGCCCTTCCAAACGTGCCAAGAACTCGGCTGCAAGAAAATCTGCTATGTACTTCCTGGCATCCAGATCGCATTGGGCCACGGGCTCTGCGACGAACACCTGCGTGTATGCCTCAACAAAGAAGACCCCGGTGGCGTCATTGCTGCCACCGGACTAATTGTTTTGAAGTGCCCCGAGTGTGGCTCCAGCAACATGATGGTTGAGTTCAATACCAACGGACCCGAGGTGTGGGATCAAGTCACGTGCCACGGATGCGGGAAGCTCTGGGAGCGTGCTGAATTCGTTGAGAAGTATCCTGACAGTGCGTTGGCTAAGGCTGCGGACAAAGACGCGCAGGAAGAGCGCGACAAAAACAAACCGATCTACTCCGACGTGCCACGGATGCCGCGTGACATGACTGTTACCAGAAAGCCAGACGAAAAGCCGGTCGATGAAATGAACGAGGCAGAGCTTCGTGAGCACATCGCCCTACGAGAAGAATATCACGAGAATGATAAACAGTACAAAGATCTGGACATCGAAAGGTTTCATGGAATGGCCGACATCGGCATGGTAGCACTTTTGAAAATTCACAGCGATCCCGACAACGAAACAACGGAATTGGATAATGATGAGTGGATGGTCTGGATCGAGAAGACCGCCAAGGAAGCCATCGACACGATCAGGAAACTCCGAGATGCCTAAGCTACTCTGTAGTCACACAGACTGTCACTTCAGTCAAGAGGTGGAATTGCCCGACCACATCAACGGTGGGCACATCATGTGGTACTGTAGAGAGCACAGAGGCCCGACAGAGTTCTTGCCTAGACCGGGATTCAAGGACTGCCAATTCTGTAACGATGAAGTGACTGACACAGATGAGTTTCGGCACAATGGCGGCAAGCTCTACCACGTCGATTGCCTGATCCAATTGTTGTTGTTGGATAAAATTCACGATCTGAAAAATCCGCTGACCGGCGAGGTAGAAGACGACTCGATCCCGAACGCCTTCAAGAAACTGCGCAGTGCGCTGCGTGAGCGGGCACGGATCTACAACAAGTTCATCAACCAGCACCACGGACGCCCGACGATCTACACACCCGGCATCTACAAGACGCGAGTGATTCGCTCATGGGGAGAGGCACTTGACCTCGGCGACCTAGCTGTGCGAGATGCAGTCAAGGAATTGGAGAGACTGACCTGATGAGAATCAGTGAAGTAGAGAAACAGAAAATTCTCGACGCTTGGAACGAAGCTTGGCTCTCTCACGACTTTTTCAAGAACGTCTGCGCGAACTGTGGCATGACCCATAAAGAGTGGCTTGTAATGGCAGACTTTGAGAAGGTGATCGAAGATCCTAAAAATGCAGAGCCGTGGATCTGCTCACACGATGTCAACGACGAATCTGCCGAACATGTTAGAGATTACATCAACGATCTGAAAGGCTGACCGATGGGTGACGAACTACGACATTGCGTTTACTGCCGCGATGCAGGCCGCGAGTGCGAAGTCATTTGTGCTGAGAGTGATGACGGCGAACAGGTCTGCTGCCTCGTGTGTGGTGCTTGTGGACCCACAGCAGCCACGGAAGAGGAAGCCGCGAGCCTGTGGAACGACAACACTGAACTCGTCGCAACGACAGTCGAAAACGCGGGACACATAGGGACGCTGATCGAATTGACCGAGACGTGGGAGCAGCGAGGCGCGGCCAGTATGGAGTTTGTAACAGGTGTCGCCGCGCTGTTGAAGAAATTCACCGACGCAGCGAAGGAAGCAGCCGATGTCTGAACTCACGCCCTGCAATTACTGTAGCCTGCGCCGGATCAAAGCCCGCGCCAAAAAGAAGGGCAACGTGGTCACCACGGCAGTTTCCACGACCCGAGGGAAGGATATACTGGTACATCCGAAGCACGTCCCTGCCAAGGACGCCAGAGCCAACCGTAAGAAATATCGAGTAGTTTGTCTGCTGAGGCTCACTAACGCATGTTGCTGCTAGGAGCACCTGATGTCCGAAATGCGTTGTAACCATGATGGGTGTGGTATGTTTGCTGACCATGCAGGATATTGCAGCAAACACCAGCCGGAATTCGAGTTGACCGTGCAGCAGGAAGCCGATCTTGCGCAGTCTGCGAACGACTGGATCAATCTACTGATCGTGGAAAAGTTGGTGGACCCGTTCAAGCACGCGGAAATTGCTGCTGTGATCGCGAGAGCGATGAGAAACTCTGTAATTGCTCAAGTGAAAGAAATTATACCGCTACGCGAGACTCTCAAGGAAGCAGGCATTCGTTTGGGCGAGATCACGGTACACGCCTTGAAGTTGGAAAAGCACGGCGTGACGTTGGCGACTCATCTCAGCGCTGCGAACGAGATTGGAGACGTAGCTGCGAAGGCTCTGGACCTGATGAGCCGACAGACGTGTCAATGTCTTCAGGAAATTGATGAAGGTGGAGTCACGACTATACAACACACCGAGGGCTGCACTGCGAAGATCTCGAAGGATGCCCTGGACGCCATGAAAAAGCTGATGGAGCCACTCATCGAAGGCGCATAAGATCTAATCGGGGGAGTTCAAGAGGGACTCGTGATGGTGAACATCGGATGTAGCCACCCAGATTGTAATCGGTTCATGCAGATCAGCGAGGACGAGATCTGGCACGGTGAATGGTTTTGTGACGAGCATGATCCAGCGAACAACGAGGACTGCCCGAACAGTAAAGATGATCGCGGACATTGCCCGCACTGGTGGGATGGTGATGGGTGTTGCTGGTGTGACTCGGGGCCGATGACTCAGGAAAAGATGATTGAGAATGGCATGATCGAAGGGCCTGTCGATCCTGAAGCTCATGCCGCTCGTGTTGCAGAGTGGAAGAAGCGGAGAAAAGTCAGTGACGATGTCTGAAGTATTCAACTGCCCAGATTGTGCTGGCCCGTCGCAGTCGCCGCCGATGATATACAACACGGCGAAATATGTTCAAAGCGGCGACCTGATATGCTGCATACAGTGTAAGCGTTCCTGGCACGAGGGACTTTTCCACGAGAGATTCGTTGGACCGGGCACTGTGAATCCACCTGAGCAAACGAAGTACCGGCGCACTTGCGATTATCGGAACTGCCAGCACTTCATCATGTTGCCGGAAGGCTCGATTCGAAAGACGTGGTGTTGTGTAGAGCATCAGTCTCGTGAGGCTGCGATCCAAACCGAGGACCAGAACAAGTACAATGAGCAGGTGGACAAAGCCCACAAGGCTCTGGTACTGCTGATGGCTTTCAACAACTGCACCGAAGAAAATGTGCGCGATGTGTTGATTCGGATATCATCGAACTGTTACGCGATGGGATACGCCGAGGGGGTTGAAGAAAAATGACACTAGACCGTAAATGTGCAACCAAATACTGCGACCTTCCTGGCCGCTTCACCGATCCGTCTCTCGAAGGCGAGTGGTACTGCGAGCATCACCGCAAGCGGCAGATGAATTTCAATCAGGAGCAGAAGATCAAAGCTCTTGAGAAAGAACGTGACTCATGGAGACGCACTGCTGAAAAACTTGAAACTGAGAAGCTCGATCTCGCCACTGAACTCAAAGCGATGGCAGAAAAACTAAAGTCGATACAGAAAATGAGTCGGCCAGGAAGGGGCAACTGATGAGATTCAAATTGATGCTGTTTATCTGGAAGGATTCGTGGATTGGCCTCTATTGGGACAGCCAGAAGCGGCACCTTTACTTTTTCCCTATGCCGTGGTTTGGAATCCGAATTCATTTGCCTAAGAAAGTTTTCAAGGCATGCTTGGCGTGTTTCAGCCATCACAAAGTTGCGCCTGATCGCAAGGCGTGCCCGACGTGTGGGTACGATACACTGTTCGATGAGACAGGCACCACCGGTTAGTCGCCGGTGGGGTGTGGGGTGTCCTGCGTTGCGGCGCGGGCAGCGTTACCCGCTGGTCAGCACCCCACACCAGCTTTTAGGAGCGATTGTGAGGCTCAGTGACCCAGATCTCTACAGCCTGAAGGAATACTTGCTCGGGACCGCTAATTCGCTCCAGCAAGGCCTACAGGCTCTGGGATTGGACCCTGACGAATACGATGACACGGAGATCCTCGCCGATTTGACCGAACACATCGAATTATGCAACGGCTGCGACTGGTGGTACGATATTGAGGAACTGGATCACACACCCGAGGGAGATTTGCTCTGTGCCCAATGCCTCGAAGAAGAACGGCAAGCCTGAAGTCTGCGCCCAATGCGCGATAGCGACAGGACAGCGCAAGATGTTCTGTGGGCTGATGGGCGAGGATTTCGAGTATTACGTGCTCGAATGTCAGTCTTGTGGCAAGACCATAGTAGATCGCTTCGGCAGGTGCTGCGCTTTGAACTGCACGGAAGATCATGGTGGCAGATGGGAGTTGACTTTCGCCAAGAAAGACGTACTGTTGAAGGTGTTCGATCCTGTGACGGACGAGAGCTTGATAGATAAAAATGGCTGATACCAACACCAAAACCTGCCCGGCCTGTGGGAAGAAATTTACGCGGGCAGAGTTGAAGTTGAATCGAAATCAGTGGTTCTTGAGAACCTACTGTGATCGAAAGTGCATGTTGAGAGACCGAGGACATCATAGGGGTCTCGATATCAGGAAGAGAAAATGAAGATCGTCGCGTTCCTACAGAATCAGTGGTGGCACGATCCTGAAGGCGTCAAGGAACGGATTGCGAGCGCACCTGACTCTGAGAAGTATCGTCGGCGGCTGATTAGGTATGGGCTATCGATCTGTACCACGGGTAAGCGGCTTGAAAAGTATCTACTTCCGATAATCGGACCCGAGATTTGGAAAATGATCCTTTGGGAGAATTCGAGCCGCAAGATCGGCGGTAAATCGAAGAGCAGTTTCCCCGCCGATCCAAATCACATGCAGAAGGTGATTGTAGAGCAGCAACCTGATGTAATTCTCGTGTTCGGAAAGATCGCTCGGGCAGGATTTGAACAATTCACGGTTCAGCCGAAGATCGTTGTGTTGTACGCTGTGCATCCGGCCAGCCGAGGCAGTATGGATACTATCGAACACATGGCGAATGTTCTGAAAGTTTTGATTGAAGATCGTTAGGCGTGCTGGTGCCCGAAAGGGGTGAGCGCCCATGCTCTCTAGCTCATGGCGGGTCCAAACTGCTTGAGCGTGGTACAGAGGCTCAGGAATGCGCCTGAGAGAAAGTATCTGTTAGGAGAGACGCCAGTGTCTATTCCCGATGCCGGAACAATGCTTGTGATGGTCAAAGAAATTCAGGAAGTCGAGCGTCAGGTTTGTAGTGAATGGGAAATTACTTTCGTACAAACGATACGCGCTCGCTTGGAAAATGAACTCAAGATCTTCTACGGCCAATCACAGAAGCTGGATGAGATCTATAAGAAAGTTTGCGACTCGCCTTACTAGGAGACGACATGCCAAACCCTGACCTGCCGTATCACGGCTTCTCAGCCTCGCAGTTAGAAGACCGGATGCTCGACGCCGACGAGGAACAAGAGAAACTCATCGTCATCGAACTTGCCCGCCGCGGGGTCATCACGAAAACCTGTGCGAAGTGCGGGGATGCCATCGGACATGGGCTGTTCTGCAAGGAACATTCGTATCTGGCGATTTCTTCCATCTCGATCAAATGACCGACTTCCTCGAAAGATTCAGTTGGATCTTGACAGGGCTGTCCGTAGGCAGCATCCTTACGGGTGGGTACTACTTTCTGAGAGCACTTCTCCGTGGAAAAGATCCCGGTCAACCCTCTCGTGGCAGCGATGGCGCAGCCAGCGACACAGCAGGCCCGCCAAGACGAACTTGACAGCGCAAAGCAGCAGGCCGACATCCCACCCGAGCCTGCGCAAGAAACACAGCTAGTTAAATCGACGGCTCGCACTCGCGAAATCGATCAGATCTACGACGAAGACCATGGGGTTCATTTCAATTTGTCCGACGAAAAGATGGACAGACATACCGAAGCATTGCTCGCACATCCGGACGACCACTCTTCCTTGGAAGAAGCTCTCAAGTCGCCGATGACGAGAGACCAGTTGACGCATCAGGTCATCACCAAAGCATTCTTCGAGGAAGAGGCAACGCTAGAAGATCTTGCAGGCTACCGGATCAAGGTCGGATGGCGTTTGGTCCGTGAGATGTGCCGGATAAAAGGTCTCGCGCATCCGGAAGACAGCCTCATCGAAGCGCTTCAGCCAACATCGCGGAATATTGATCCGTGGATTGTCCCTGAACTCTGGAAACGGCCCGCACGACTTAACCTTACTACTGTATCGCAGATTTCGATCAAGTATTACCATCAGTGCGAGGGATTAGCCGATAAGTTTCATTACAAGCGGCACGTCCTGGATGCGGAAGAAGGTCAGCCGGATTTCGTAGCGTATCCTGGATTGGCTATTTTGCCGCCACCTATTCCGTGGCAGTGGTGGGAGCAAGACCGTTACAATCAGCGCAAGCGTGTCGTTGAAAATTACGATCCACATGAGGATCTCGCTTTGGTGTTCTACACCAAGGTCATCAATCAGCTTGCGCAGGAGATGCAGATCGAACAGGGATCGATCAATGATCCGGATCAAGGTCGCTTCGGTATGCGAGGACTCACGGACGTTGAAACGATCCGGCAAGCATTCCCGTCGAGGTTCCAACTAGAAGCCTATGAAGAGTTGCTTGTCGAAGAGGCGCTTCAGGCGATGACGCAGTTCGGTCAGACCCGTGCCCGCAAGATTCTTCGTGACCGACACGGACTCACGAGAATGGAGATCGAAGGTCTGTGTAAGATTGCCAAGGCACACATCCGCAAGCAAATGGAATCGGACATCGAAGAAGACCGTGCCTTCATGGTGACTCGACTGGAAGAGTTTATCCTGCGAGCGCGGGATTCCCTGGAGCTTCGTGCTGAACTCGCAGGCCTCAAGCAGTTGACCATTGTGCTAGGACTCGCTCGCTCAGAGATGGGAGACGCGATGAGCGATTTCGTGAGCGTGGTTTCTGAAGTTGCGAGCGGTCGAGGGCCTCTGCCACAGGTCGAAGAAGGCGAATTTGAAGTGCTTCGTTGACAAATCTGATTGAAAATCCTACACTAACTCTATGGAACCTTGGCAAAGAGACCTTGGAATTGCGCTCCTAATCCTCGTCGTCGGCGGATACATTCGATATGTGCTGGCTGATTTGAAGAGTAAGATCAGCAAGAATGCTGACGGAATTGAAGAGAATGACAAGGCCATATCTAATGGCAAAAAAGAGCTTTATGAGCATGGCGAAAAAATGTACTATACAAAAGAGACGATGGACGCTAAGATGGTGGCCTTGAAGTATCGGATTGATGGTAAAGGTGATCCATCAGCTACTCTCTAGAAAAGGATCAAATCATGGCCGAGAAAAAGAAGTCCAGTTGGAAGACCACCGTGGGTGGCATCCTCATGGGTGTTGGCACACCTCTCGCCGCGATGGGCGAGGGCGTCTACGCGACCATTGGCGTAGCCATGACCACGCTCGGTGCGATCCTGCTTGGCGTCAGCGCTCGTGACAGCAGCGTGAGCAGCGAGGACGCCGGGGTCAAATAACATGGCCCTGATCGTCGCCATCGGAAAATTTATCGGTGCCATCCTAAAGGCAGTGTTCCCAAATGCTGCTGAACGGCTGGAAGAGCGCCGTAGCGCCAAGTTTGCTGGCAAGGACGAAGACTTGCAGGCAGATATGGAAAAATCTCTTGAAAAACAATTGGGATTAGACGATAATCCGGCAGACAGTACGGAGCCGGACAATGCGGACAATTCGTAACTTCATTTTCCTGACAACCATCGTCGTTGCAGGTGTTGGGTGTAACTGGTTTGGTGGCTTCCGTCCTGCGGAAGTCATCAAACACCCTGACGCTCCGATGCTCATTGCTGAGGCTAAGGGCAATTACATCCGGGCCTACGTGTATGACAAGGCCAAAAACGAACTGACCGACTTCGGTTGGGTCCAACTAGATAATTCTAATGCGAAAGGGTGGACGATTCTCAAGTACGATTGGGAAAATTACATCCTGGAAAAAGATAAGAAAGCCAAAGCCAAAGCCCGTGGGAGTGGACCACGTTAGCGGCGGCGCAGGGAGAGAAAGTCATGGGTGTCAATTATACGAGTCGTCACGACTTCGTGAAGGCAGAAGTGCTTGACGATGTTGTGATTGAAGGCGACGGCCCTGCTTTCGATGCAGAGACCTACGAAAAGCTGACGATCCAGATTAAAGCCGCAGGCATCACGCTTGGTGCGGACATCATCATCAAAAAATCGTTGGACGGGGGAGTGTCGTTCATCCCTGTCGCTCAGATCGATAAGGTGACGGTGGCGTTCGGGGACAAGACACACGAAGTCACCTTTTTTGACGAGCCCCTCGGGCAGTACATCGTAGAGATCGCAGATCGTGCTGATGGCACCTATACGGGCACAGCACGCGCGACGAAGTAGAGGGATAACACATGACGATTTCGATCAACGGTGTCAATCAGGCTGTACCTTCGCGTGAGGATTACGGTCGTGCTGTCCAGGACATCGCTGAACTGAAGGCAATTTCCCCAAGCGAACGATTTGACATTCTCAATGTCAATGTTGAGGACGAGCTTCGATCTTATTGGTTTGATCTTCAAAGCGCTGCTGTTGAAAGCCTACCTTCCGTAGCAATCCCAAATGACTTACCTGCTACTGGACGGTGGATCAGATTACCGCCTGAAGGTGGTGGCGTTCCTGCGGCTCATGGCTCGACTCATAAAGGCGACGGCAGTGATCCTGAGCCCGTAGCTACGGGTGCTGTCTCAGGCGATATGTCAGCCGCCGACAAAGCGAAACTAGATGGCATCGGCGCAGGGGCGAACGTGACCTCTGTACACGGGCGTACAGGCGTCGTCGTCTCTGTTGTGGGGGATTACGATCACGCCGAAATACTTGGCCTTGGACCTAACGATCACCATCCTCAAGCTCATCCTATGGGCAGCGGAGATCATGTAGCGGATAGTTTCGTCGCGCTGGACGCTAAAGTTAATGACGAAGTACTATTCAAGCAGAGCGACGTTGCAGGTTCGACTCTGGTAGGCAGAGTGAGACGTACAGGGGCTACTGCCTTTGCCACAGTCAAGGATGCGACGGCAGAAGCTGCTGACCCTCTTGTCACCAGTGACGCTGCCGCTGGATATGAGGTTGGTTCGATTTGGTTGAACACGACTGATGATAGATCGTTCATCTGTATCGACTCGACCAACGGCGCGGCGATCTGGCTTCGTACAGGTCAAGCGATTCTCAAGAGTTTCCAGTTCTTCGCGGACCAATTCGAGAATCCTGTCAACATGGATTGGATTGTCAACGCGCTGGCCCCCGCGATCCCTGACAGCATCAACACCAACAAGATCGTGCGAGCCTTTGATGATATTGCTGAGGAAGGCGTCGGGTTCACTATCAGAATCCCAGCGGGGGCGAAGAGCATGATTCTAAAACCCGTTGGGCGTGCGCTCACGGGTCCACCTGGGAGTAGAACAGTTGGTCTGAAACTGTATCAGCAAGGCGATCCAGATAACGCTTCGCAGGATGGTTGGGCTGCGGCGATCCAACTTGCAGATATCGATATCCCGGTAACGACTGACTTCTATCAATACGACTCAGAAACGCTTTCATTGGCGACAATCAGTGTCAATGCGGACGAGATCACGCACTTTGAACTTACACGAGATCCCACACCAGTTGGTGGCACAAATCTCGTGGGTGATTGGCTGCTTCTCATGCTAGGGGTGGACTTCATCTGATGTCTATTCACTCTGCTGCTTCAGGGACCAACAGGTGGTTTGCTGGTGCCGCTTCTCCATTAGACAACTTCATGGATGGTGGCGGAACGATTATGTGCTGGGCGTTCCATGATGTTGAGGCAAGCGGTTCACAACAGTACATGGTCGATAAGGGACAGACGATCTTTCTTTTTCAACAACATGCAAGCGGAAACAATCGACTACGCTTCACGCGTAACTTCAGCACGACGAATGGGATCTGGTTCACGCCTTTCCCAGCCGATATTCCGCAGGGCGTATGGAATCATCTCGTCGTTCGGTACAACGCGGACGCTGTGGCAAACGACCCGCGCTTCTGCGTCAACGGCGTTGACGGTGGTATCGAGGAATCACAAGCGCCGGTCGGGACGCGAACCTCAGAGGTTGGTGCTGTGAACGTCGGCGGATCGGGCACGAGTCCTGGCCGACATTTCCAAGAGGATCTGCGTTTTTATGATCGTGAAGTCTCCGATGAGGAAATCCTTACGATCGTAAATACACGTGGCGTGGATGGAATTGCGGAAGGTTTACTGGCACGTTATATGCAGTTTGAAGGTGTTGAAGGTGCTCAGGTCCCTCTCACTGCGGGCTTCATCAAAGATGTTGGACCGAGTGGACTTAACGGAGCGAACGCTGCAACGAATCCGATCTACGAAGCGGGAAACATTAGATCCAGAAAGAGGGTAGCGTAATGGGTAGTGTTTTGCATCGCACGACGAAGGTATTTCGCCAAAGCGTGAACACGCCTGATTACCCCTCGGGCACCTACGCGATCAATCCCGCTGGAACAGCGGCGCTGATTACCGCTGCGGTTCCAACCAAATATTGGAAGCTGACCGGAGTGCATCCGACCGAGACTGCATCCGAGATGAGCGCTGGAGAGAAGGCCACCGTTGACGATGATCCGACCACACTGGCTGCGCTCAAAGTTGTCCGGCTTGCTGAGATCGACGGTGTTACGCAAGACATTGTTGACGAAGGATTCCTCCACGACAGCAAGATTTTCGGTCTGGCTACCGTGGACATCACCGATTTCATGCAATGGCGTGAGAAGGTCCGGCAGGGCACGGATACCTACGCGAAGCTGTGGGTTCTGAAAGACGGCACGAGCTACAGCATCGCGAGCCGCGCCGTCTTCCTGCAAATCCATCAGACGCACATAGAAGCGCTTGAGGCGGCGTACACGGGCGGACTGACTCTGCGCTCTGACATCGCCGATGCGGTGGATGACGCGGCGGTCGATGCGGTCGTGGACGGTCGGACGGTTGAGAAGTTCACGCCCGGCGGAACACCCGCACGTGGGCCATTCACCTTGACCGGCAGCCAAGACTTGACCGCAGGGACCCCGGTGAATCTGAACATCACCGGGGCGAAAGACATCTCGCGGATCACTCGTGCCCGTTTTTGGATCAGTGCAAACGGTGCGGACGTGGGCGCGAATGTCACTACCAAAATCGCCTTGAAGTTCTTCAACACCGATGGATTCATTCACGCTGAACTGAACACGCTTGGCGCTGCTGAGTTGGTAGACGACGCCGGTGAGTTCCAATTCATTAGTCAGGATGTCAAGGTCGCTCCGAACAATGGAGCCGGGACCATCGACATCGATGACACTGCCGAGTTCGGCATCGATGATCTGGTGCGCATCCACGATGGAACGGGTTATGAGTTCCAGCGAGTGGTGGCTGTCACCGACGCTGATACCCTCGATCTGTACGACACGATCTTGAAAGCTGGTACACCGGCGTGGGCGCTTGACAATGACGTGACCCGCGTCTTTGAATTCCGTGATCTTGGGTACAAGGACCAAGATGAGACGGATGAGATCCACGTGCGTATGATCCCCCGTGCCGGTGACAGCGATTGCCGCCTGCATTACTGGATTGAATACGAAGGGGCCCCCTGATGCTGAAGGGCACTGGCTGGCGCAAGGGGCAGGAATGCGCTCACTCTTGGCTCAAGAATCACCCCCTCGGCTTCGTGGGTCGTGGCAAGGTGTCCGCGCAGCTATTGTGGCCGGGCATGGAAGCGCGCGTCCGCAAGAATGACGGGACGCTTGAGGCTCCGAGTGTTCAAGCCGTGGACACCGATGGGACGTACAAGGATCGTGAAGGTACGATTCGTAAGGCGATTTTGAATCGTCTGCGGTTTGGGAAAGATGCGCAGTCGGAAGGCGTGCGGACGAATAAGATAATCCAATCGGAAGCTGGCCACAACGCTTCATGGACGAAGAGCGGCGCGACGGTAGGATCGGGAGACGACATCAATGCTGTCGGGATCACGCTCAATAAACTGGTTTCGGACAACCTAGGTGGATTTCGGAGTATACTACAAAATCAGGGATCGGTGCCTGCGGGTCAGCACATTATTTTCTCCGTTTATGTCCAGGATGGGACAGAACCAGAGACAGCAATTCGTGTTCAAGACCCTACGAATACGCATAAAGTCACGGTTCCGATTTCTTGGGACGCAGGCGGTGCCCCAAATGCACAAGCTGCTTTGCCCACTGGTGATTTCGTTCACGTAGAAACCATCATTGAACCCCAGTCAGATGGCATCACATATCGTATTATTCTGATTGTTAAGAATAACAATGCTGGAGCCTTGAGTGTAAGATGGTTGTACTACGTTCGTTGGGATGAGGCAGGCAATACTGGCGACTATACTTATGCTGGTGGGTTCCAAGGTGAACTAACACTGTCTGCTTTCGCGTCTTCTTACACCCCCACGACAACCGTTGCAGCGACGCGGTCAGGCGACGATCTTGCCTATGACAAAGGCTCCATCACGCCGACTACGCCATTTACAATGATGCTTTCTTATATCTCCAATTTTGATCGGGCAGCGTTACGATCCGGTGTAGATGGAGCATTTCCTGGGATTTGGACGATGAGACACAGTTCTGGGGGGTTGAACGGGTTTAATCTCCATGCTAATTATAGTGGGGATAGCCTCTCTTGGTCAACGTGGCTTAATGGGTCCACCACAGGTGTGACTATTTCGCTCGCACTGGTTAGAGGGATTAAATATATTTTTATGGTAACATGGAATGGCGTGGATACAACAGAGGGATTCTTGAATGGTGTTACTAAAGGTATTAATGCAGCATCTTCTGTCCCTGCGAATTTGCCTGCCGATTATCGAGTCGGCATGTTTGCAGCTACAGCCGATCATTGCTGGGGAGGTATTGCTCACGTGGCCATCACCGAGTCTGTTCTCTCGGTTCGTCAAGTCGAAAACGCAAACGCCGTAATCAGGAAAGTAGCATGAGCCGCACCGTCGATCTAGTCGAAGCGTTCGTAGCAAAGCACCCGCCTCTTGAAGTGGAGACGCTTGAGCAGGCCCAATTCGAGCTTGTCGATCCGAATGACCCGGAAGGCGCGATGCGCAAACTGCCCGACGTTACGGTGCAGGCCAAATACTGTTGGCGTCTTGATATCGGCCGATTCACCTACTGGATCGGTCAAGATCAGGACGCCAACCTGATAAAAGCACAGACGTTTGATGAAGATCCAGGTGAAGTAGTGGGCACCCTCGCTAAGGTGAGCACGGATGGCAAGACTTTACACTACGGTCCGGTGGATCTGCACGCGGCAATTTGGACTCGAATTCAAGCTGGCGTAACGCTGTTTGAAGGATAAAAAAAAAGGATCGGCTCATGGAACTGGTCGCACTGAAAGTCCAGATCGGGTTGAACGGGAGCAATCACGTCTACCCGAATTTCGACAAGATTGCCTCTGCGAAGAGGGGCAACCTGAAGTGGGTCAATTACATCGATCAGTTCGGCGGCTGGCTCTACGACAATTGCTGCGGTTTCAATGAGACTGACGATGATAGTCCTGACGAGGGCGTGAAGATCGGCGTCTTTCTCGTGCCACAGGCGTTCGCCGCCGAGGCAGTGGAACTCTTTCCTGAGAGGGTCACTGTCATCGATGAGGCCGCGCTGGAGCACTTCTACGACAATCGGGCTATGATTCGTGTGCCTGATGAGAAGATCGTCTCTGAGATCGTCAATGGGCTCAGAGCGAAGTACGGACAGCCGACCGGCCCGCTCGATACGTCCGTGATGACGGTTGAAGAGCAGGAGATGATGGACCCTGAAAGCCTACGTCCGGGTATCGTTCGCAACAAAAAGCGCAGGTTTGCCGACGTGAAAAAGGCCCGGAACCTAGCCGTCAAAACTCTGGACTAGTCCGGAAAAAGGATTTGATCCATGGCTGACACTAAAGGCACAGCGATTTTGAAAGACCCTCGGGTTGACAGAGTGATGACTTGGGTGCTCGCACTTCTCGTCACCTGCTCATTTGCCTATGGTGCGAGCACGTTCAGTGATCTGAAAACTGAAATGAAGACGCTGAACAAGAGCGTCAACGGCCTGCACACTTCCGTCAAAGTTCTTGAGACCTCGACTGCTGCCATCGCGGAACTCAAGGAAGACCTGACAAAGGTGCGTGACCGAGTGCGCTGGTTGGAGATCAATACCGCTGGCGCTCGGACACCGAAATAATGTATGGGTGCATTCGCGAGACGATTCCAGCCGTTCTACGAGCAGATCAGTAACAATATCTTCCAATTCTGCCGTGCCCTGAACTTTATCCCTACGTGGCAGCAGGCCCTGCTTTTTAAGGCTGTGCAGGACGGTAAGCGCCGCATAGCTGTGAAGAGTGGTCAGGGGCCAGGAAAGACCACAGCGACCGCCGTAGTGGGCCTGTGGCGCGCTCTACGCAATGTCAACGCCCTCGGTATCATCACGGCACCCACCATGCGTCAGTGTAAGGATGTCTGGCTGGTGGAAGCTCGTCGCCGGATGGAAATCGCCAACCCGATGCTGAAGAAGTTTGTCAAGATCACGAAGACGAAAATTGAGATTGGGGGCAAGCCGGATTGGGGTATCAAGCTGGTGACGGCGACTCGGGAAGAGAATGCGCAGGGCTACCACGAAGAACATATGACGGTGATCGGTGAAGAGGCCTCTGGCATCCCTCGGGAGCTTGTCACGCAGTTTAAGGGCACCCTCTCGAACCCTGACAGCTTATTCATACTGATCGGCAACCCGAACACGCGAGACTGCGCCTTCTTCGATTGCTTCAACAATCTACGCCATCAGTGGCACTGCATTACGTTCAACGCCGAAGAGACACCAACTCAGATCGTTCATCCACAGCGAAACCTGGATCTTGAAGAAGAATTCGGTAGGGACAGCGATGTTTACCGCATCCGTGTCCTTGGAGAGTTTCCCTTCACAGATCCAAACTGTGTCATGTCTTCCGAGGATCTCCAGAAGTGTTCAGATCCAAATGATATAATACGCTGTGCTCTGCTGAATCGTCACGCCGATTTCGGTGGTGGTAAAGCACGTCAGTTCGGTATCGATTTCTCGCGTTACGGGGGAGATGAAAGCTGCGTCTATCAGCGCTCAGGAAATGCGATTGTGAAGTGGGAGAAATTCTCTCACACAGACCCATCAGATGTCTGCGACATTGCCTTTAGGATGCAACACGAACGTAAGTGGAAGGACAACGAAACTCTCTACGTGCCGGATGCTGGCGGGATGGGTCAGGGCATCATGCACCGTTTTCATAAAGCCCATAAGGACGTGATTGAGTTCCACAACGGCGGCTTGGCGATTGACTCTGAACAGTTTGCAAATAAGATCACAGAGGCTTGGTTTCACATGGCCCGTCTCGTCAAGGGCGGGGATTGTAATATCCCGAACGACAATCGACTCATCCAACAACTTTCAACTCGCCGGTACTACACGAATCGCAAAGGTAAGTTGATTCTTGAAACTAAGGATGAGTTCATGAAGCGTGGATATGAATCTCCCGACCGGGGCGATGGCTGTGTGCTGGCGTTCTACGACCAAGAGATTGCGCAGGGCCGTGTGATGACCCGTGGGTCTACCAAGGCAAGGCCCGGCATCGCTGCGAGAGTGGCATGAAGTGTCCTAAATGCAATAAGCGGCTGATAGTCACGCACAGGTATGCGGCTGGCCCCAAGGCAGGTACGCAGCGTCTTCAGTGTAGCGATGGTACTTGCAATACCGTCGTCACCTGCACGGTCATAATAAAGAACGTAGATCCAGGATATGGTGAGGGTGCCGCGGCGCTTGCTAAGAAATTGGCCGAAACTCCGGACTAGTCCGAAGAATCATTGGGTGGTATTGTAAATTCGTCGTTGGTGTCTTCGTCAGGCGTGGCAGGCTGGTCGGCGGGGATGTCGCTGTCCTGTGAGACAGTGCCGCTCTCACCTTGTCCTTCATAGACAGCGAAGTACGTCTTGCCGTCGAAGCGGATAGCATAGATCGTGTTGCCCTTGGGGTCTTTGCTTGCCAGCTTACTCACACTGTCGAATTTCGGATCTGCGTCAGAGACCTGTGTTCCTGTGGTCTCTCCGAGCTTGTTGCAGATGGAGTAGAGCATGAGCGATCCCTTCAAAAGTTGGTGGAGTCGGCGGGAATCGAACCCGCGTCCTGAATTGCTTCCCTTCGTGCTTCTACGTGCATAGTCACTGTTTCTTTTTACACCGAACGTCAGAGACAACTAGGTGCGAGGTCTTTGCCATCTGTCAGTGTTCTTAGCCACCATCAGCTTTGCGCAAGCAGCGGTCTAGTTTGATGACCCCGCACTAGGCAGCGAGGGCGAGTTCAGGCTTGCGCCCGAAGTTCGCTTTGACGATCTTGTCGTCTTTCGCACTTACGGTTTTGAGCGGGGATTTAACGAGGCCAACACTCATCCTCGGCACGCTACAGCGAGCTTCCGCATCCAGTCGAAGCCATTTCGACCCCAGATTTTCATAGAACTCAACCGACGATCTTACCGCCAAGCTCTGCCTCGGTCAAGGGAATTCCCCGGATGCCGAGAGGCTTCCTCACATCGTCATCCATCGCCAAAGGGATGAGCCAATGCAGGTTGAATATGATCTTGTCGGGCAGATTCATGGGATCGTGGACCATGACCCGCTCTTTCTCCATGGTCTTGACCTGCATAATCTTGAGATCGAAGAGGTAGAAGTAAGTACATTCCCAATCGTCGCCACGTAAGGTGACGATCTCTATCCATCGCTTCGGTGGGAAGTATACTCCCGCCTCTTCCCTGAATTCTCGGGTCATCGTCTCTTCAGGTAATTCACCATCCTCGATCTTGCCACCGATCCCGTTCCACTTTCCCTTCTGCTTCTCGATAAGAGCAACAAGACACTTGTTGGGTGAAATGCAGAAGCCACAGACATATCTAATCATGGGGGTGTCCTCATTTGCCATGGCTTAGTCTAACCTACTTAGCTATGACCGTCAAGGCAAAAACTCCCGGCAGGTAAGGATCATTAACCTTACCGGGAGAACTGCCACAGTGGCAGTTTTTCTATGCTGCCCATGTTGCTGTTTGAGAGAATAGTCCAAACCCCGTATCGATAATCATAAACTTTGTTTTCGCTCCCGTGACATCTACATCGATGGCGATAATTCCATCTGTATGCGTCAGGAATTCAGCATATTCAGTAGCATGGTTGAAGAATTTTATTGCTGGACCTATAGCAACCATACTGTTCAGTGCAGTAGCGTCAGCAGCACCAAAGGCACCTTCAGCCATCCAGACCTTGATCGCTCGGCGCTCGGCTATGTCTTTATTTTTGATGTCTCGAAGTTGGAGAGTGAAGCGGATCACGTCAGGAACTTCGGCACCTACAACGATATCGAGCTTGCGAGGCTCACGAGTGTTCACAGCGATCCAGTTTGCACCGTCCGACAGGAATAGCTGTTGCTTTTTCCCTGCCTCGACTACGAGAGCCAAGCAGTTGTCGAAGTTGCCAGCCGCAGGCAGACCCGCAAAGGTCGCAAAGACTTTCAAAGGCACGGGGCTGTCAAAGATCAGATCGAAGTTCGCATTCACTTCAGCATCCCAGCCTTCGATAGCTTGAACGATCTGATCTGGAATTGGGCGCGACATTAGTTCTTCTCCATCAGGACGATCCTGAGATCAGAGTCGAGCCCGTTGTCTACGTTGATGACCTCGACGTTCAATGAAGTGGGCTCACCAGCGAAGTCAGCCACCATCTGTGCATTAGTATAGGTGAATGCGTTCGTTGTCAAGCCCTCGAAAGTATTCACGAGGACAAAGGCGGCGTCTCTGATCTTCACAGTGAAGGTGCCTTGGATCGTACCCTTGGTCGTGGCCTCACCTGCGCCCTGTTGTCCTGCGCCTGTGCGCGGCTCTATGGATGATCGGTAAGACCAACGAATGTCCAGGTCTTGACCAGCCGCCCACGTGCGATCTCCAATGTCGGAGTTGATGTTCTCCACCGGCAGGCCGCGCAGGGCATCACCTCGGATGGTCTTGAGCACGGCTGTGATGTCATCCAAATCTGCGACTGTGTTCTCATTCGGCTGGCTCTTCAGATGAATATCGACGTTCGGGATAATCAAAATATCCTGCATGGCTTCCAGGTCGCTCTGGTCCATGATGTACACAACGTCACCGATGGAATGGAGAGCCCGCGCAGTCGCCAGCCGAGATCTGATGAGACCGTCTAGCCGCGCCACAGTTGGACTGATGATCGTGACCTTCTCTAGGAAGAAAAGCTCGTCGTTGATAATTGCGATTTGACGACCGGCTTTCCACGAGGCGTTGTCTGCCGAAAGATCCTGGACGTTTGTTATGTCTGGTCCCAGGATATCGAATTCTGGACCTGTGGTGATGATGGTAGGATCGTCAGCAGCGATGGCAGATTTCAATGTGCCGCCAGTCTGTATTCCCGCATTCGTATCGATGTTGATGAATGAAGTGCCATTACGCGAGATGTGGATGAATGCCTGCGATACGTTGAGGTTGGCGCGAAGTCGAGGCACGAAGATTTGCACTTGACCGTTAGAGAAATACTTGTTCATCTCTAGGAAAGTGAAAGCCAGATCCAAGAAATCAGGATCGTCTTCTACGACTTGCCCACCGCCAGGATTCTGTACCGCAGTGCTCACCTGAAGCCCGTAGCTGTCCACGATGCAATCGAGGACCACTTCATCGCTTTCGGTGTCGAGGCCCATGCCCATGAGCCTCAACACCTGAGCGAGCCCATCCAACGTAAACGGTTCACCCGGCACGAGCGTCCTGAACTTACGCGCCGACTTGATTTTGAATCTGGTAGGTGCAACCATTTCCTCTTGGGCTCGACGTTCAGCAACTCTTTGGGCTGTTGCAAAGTCAGTGATCGTACCCATGCGAGAGTCGCGAGCCTTCGTGACGCCAACGAGTTCGGCCTGACCGTCATCGTTGAATGTGATTGTTGTGTCCCTGTAATTCCGGTCGCGATCTGGGAATGAGAAGACGATCCTATCCGCAGCAAGGTCATCGTGCATGACAGTGCGCTCTGGAAGAGCGTCAACCTGTAGATCCAAGCTGACCGCAGGCAACAGCCCTGTCGGTTCTCTGATGAGTGTGAAGACATACTTCTCAAGCTCGACATTCCACGCGATGAACATTCCGAGGTCTTGTATAAGAGCCGCAAAACCGGCTTCTAATTTCTCTCCGTCTACAAAGATCAGATTGCTCGGCTGATTTTCGTTGCTGAATTCGACAGCGTTGCCTACTAATTCCAACGAAGACAGATCGAAATCAGTTGTAGAAAGACCGATGCCGTGGGGATATTTGTTGAAGAGTAATTGATCGGTGATGTGGCCTGCATTTGCGCCCTGCGAAGGATCGAACCTGACTTGCACTGCAAGACGCTCCGCGTTTCTCTCGTGAGCAATGTCTTGAGGTGCAATATCTGTTGCCGCAACACTGACAGTGGCGTTTATAGTTGTTGTGAAATCAGAGAATTGCAGTAGATCGTCTGGGCCGTTGTTGCATAGTAGAATATGTTTGGGTACACCGTCAGCCGACAATCCTTGGGGAGTAGCGACACCCGTGTAGTCAACTGTAGTCTTGACAGTGGTGGTGAACTCATCCAGTCGATGCGCGTCTTGTGTTGACTGACTAATGAAACATGCGTCGGCGGCGGGACCAGTACTCTCCGTCCACATCGTCATTGCGCCAGGATTCAAATCAATGGAAGACACATCCAAAGTACTGTTCACTGAGGATGAGAATCCGGCCAACTCATAGAGACTGTCGTTTGCAAGGCCACAACAATACGTGCGCATGACCCGTGGGAATTGAGTACCACCTGTGGGCTGGTAGCCACCTGACACACCTGTCATAGCGGTGTCAATTGCGCTGACATCTATAGTGGCGAGTATCGTGTTAGAGAATCCGTCACGTTTTTCAATTTCGTCATCAACCGTATTTACAACGAGGACATTATCTTCGTCGTCAATCGTGGACACGCCTCGTGCAACGGTTGTAGGAGAAGCAAATGAGGCGAGTACGGTAGAACTAAATCCTCGATTCTTGTAGATGTTATCAGTTTGGCCACCTGACCAAATCGTACCTCTCTCATCAGAGACCCAATTTTCACTCAGTGAGAGATTAACATTGTTTGGTCTGACTTCGATTTCGTATTCGATCAGAGGCCAGATGGGACTGGTGCCGAGACGTTTTTGTTCCCAATAGATATAACACATGTTCGGCCAGCGGCTTGAGATTCCAATCCGGCTAGGGTCGGCGAGATCAGCATTGATAGGTTGAAGTTTTTCTCCCCAAAAGATAGTCATCTGCCCTTCACCACCAAAATCGATAGTAGTGCCGCTTGGATGGGTAGTGGGTGTTAGAGGCTCTTGTGATTCAGCGCCGAAGAAGATCTCCCCGTGTTGCCAAATGCGCCATAGCTTTTCAGCGGGGCCGAGACAGATCACGTGCCATCCATTTTCTAGCCAAACTTTCTGTTTCTGTTTCTTACCACTGACTAGAGTGCCCCCCTTACCACCTTTGTTGCCATCAACATTTTCTTTCCGAGACTTGCGATCACCTGCCCATGCGAAAATCGCGCCGACTCGGCGGCGTCCAATTACGATCGGTATATAAGATCCGCGCTGTGAGAGAGTGGTGGGCTTGTCATCAGAAATGACGGACTTGCGGGCCTTCTCTGCTAGGAGCTTGCCTGCAAGTATTGACAGGCCGACGCCAAGTACGAAGAGGCCAATCTTCGCTCCGACTGTTACGATAGCGAGGGTGTACATTCGAGTTACCTATCGTTGCAGAAGCCAGCCCACGAAGAGAGACAGGCCAATGCCTGAAATCAGGCTGACACCTTTTACGATCATTGCTGCTGAAGCGAGTGTGAGCATTCGATCCACCTATCCTTGTCATTTGCCCGTAGAATCCGGTGTAGATGATACATGCCCGCTTG